>ERZ777010.12-NODE-12-length-241283-cov-10.927873_pt1 | contig 241283 bp, 194 predicted proteins | sample MGYA00374963_ERZ777010 | MGnify/ENA primary metagenome ERZ777010 (study PRJEB29309, sample SAMN06268256) | bioreactor metagenome | isolation source: Joint BioEnergy Institute, California, USA | place: USA:Joint BioEnergy Institute, California, USA | collected...
CCTTGGCTTTTAGAATTTTCGGGGTTGTTTCACTGTTCAGTTATCAAGGTTCAGTCTCTAACGACAACTTAATACGCTTATCGTTTAAAACCTTCTTTTTTTGCTGCCGCTTGTTAACGTCAGCTTTAAAATATTATCATGCCTCATTTATTTTGTCAACTACTTTTCAAATATTTTTTTGATTTTTATTTTACTTGAAAAGCAGAACGGAGAAAGAGGGATTTGAACCCTCGCGCCGCTATTAACGACCTACTCACTTTCCAGGCGAGCCCCTTCAACCACTTGGGTATTTCTCCGTATTAATTACAATACAACATTTTGATAATTATGTCCATATCAAAATTTTGTCTGTTTAATCAAATTGTCAAACTTTTTAAATTGTTTGGACAATTCAATATATTCAACATATACATATATGATTATTATAAATCCATATAGTATATGTTAAACGGAGAGGGTGGGATTCGAACCCACGGTTCCTTGCGGAATCACTGGTTTTCAAGACCAGCCCCTTAAGCCACTCGGGCACCTCTCCCTACGTCGTATTTCGAACGTCGCTAAGCTATTGTATCACCACAACAAATTTGTGTCAAGTGGTTTTCTGTTTTTCATTTTAGAATTGTTTGTACTTTAATTACAATTTCAAAAATTTAGGAAGCCATCAACTATAATCTACCTGGTTTTCCCTTCAAGAATACCTTTTGCAAATATCAAATCTTCAGGTGTAGTAATCTTTATGTTATAATAATCGCCCCTCACAACTTTAAGAGGCATATTTATAAACATATTAAACACCATGGCATCGTCTGTAATATTTTCCCTTAGCAACTCTTCAGAATTAAACAAATCCTCATAAGCTTTTTTTATCAATCCATATTCAAAAGCCTGAGGGGTTTGGGCAGCCCATAACAATTTTCTGTCCGGTGTATCTTTAACCCATCCGCCTTTATCAACCATTTTTATTGTATCCTTAACCGGAGCAGCAACTATACAGGCTTTGTCTTCATACACTGTTTTAATAACTTCGTTTATCAGGTCAACAGATATAAAAGGTCTTGCTCCGTCATGTATAAGAACGTAATCGGTGTTTTTTATTGCCAAAAGTCCATTATATACAGAATCATATCTTTCCTTGCCGCCTTCTATAATATGCCTTACCTTTTTAAAACCATATGCTTTTATTATATTTTCTTTGCAGTAATCAACCTGCCCTTGTCCGCAGATCAAAATTATATCGTCAACGCAGCTTTCTTCAAATGCCTTGACAGAATAATAGATAATCGGCTTTCCATCCAGCATAATAAATTGCTTTGCCACCGGCATATTCATTCTCTTACCCTGTCCGGCTGCCAGGATTATTGCAGTAACATGTTTTTTTAACTTATATACCCCGTCTATTTCCAAATGACCGGCATCCGATTTAAGTATATCGTCCATCGTATGCGTTTTGTGCAAATTTTGCATTTTAATCATTCTCCGTTATAAACCTTAAAATCCTTATCAAGGTTTACCCAATACTCCTTATTCTGCTATTATGGAGCTAAAACTTGTAGGTAATATAAAATATTTATTTACCCCTTTTAATCAAAATAAAAGCAAGTAATTTTTTACCGCTCCCCTATTATGAGATTAGGAACAGCGTTCAGGTCAAGGCCGCTTAGTCTGCCCTTTATATATTCATAATAAGCTGCGCAGCCTATCATAGCCGCATTATCAGTACAAAATACAGGTGACGGATGATAATATTCAAAACCATGCTCTATGCAGGCTTCCTTCATAGCTTTTTGCAGAGCCGAATTTGCAGCAACTCCCCCTGCAATGGCAACCTTTTTCATATTATAATCTTTTGCAGCCTGGATAGTTTTTGACACAAGAACGTCCACTACGGCTTCCTGGAAAGATGCCGCCACATCCGCCCTGTTTATATCTTCATGTTTCATTTCACAGGAATTTAAGTAATTTAGCACAGCAGATTTCAACCCACTGAAGCTGAAATCATAAGGGGCCCCTTCAATATGAGCCCTGGGAAAGACTATAGCCCGGCTGTTTCCTTCCTTAGCCAGTTTGTCTATCTTTGGCCCTCCGGGATAACCCAGTCCTATCGCTCTTGCCACTTTGTCATAGGCTTCTCCGGCAGCATCATCCCGGGTCTTTCCTATCACTTCATATTCACCGTAATCCTTAACCAATACCAGATGGGTGTGTCCTCCCGACACAATAAGGCATAAAAAAGGAGGTTCAAGTTCTTTGTTTTCAATGTAGTTAGCTGATACATGTCCTTCGATATGGTGTACACCTATTAGGGGTTTATTTGCTGCAAAACTTATGGCTTTAGCCGTTGCAACTCCGACTAAAAGTGCCCCGACCAATCCCGGACCATAAGTTACACCAATTGCATCTATATCATCCAGAGTAACATTCGCTTCTTTAAGCGCTTCTTCGATAACCTGGTTGATTTTTTCAATGTGTCTTCTTGATGCAATCTCCGGAACAACCCCTCCGTATATTTTATGAATTTCAATTTGGGATGATATTATGTTAGAAAGGACCTCCCGACCGTTTCTTACTACTGAGGCAGCAGTTTCGTCACAGGAGGTTTCTATTGCCAAAATATTAATGTTGCTTTTCATAATTTCCTCTTTTCGTCATGAGTTATATTTTGTCTAATAACTATTTTGATTTATCTGCTATATATTCCCATCCAAGAATTTTCCATCTGTTGTCTTTGTCTTTTCTCATCAGATATTTTCTGAGTTCCGATGTTTTTCCCTTTTCTGTCACGGTAAAGGAAATATACGCCGTAGCATATTCTTTGCCGTCTTTTTTATAATTTTCTTCTTTTTCTTCATTAACGATAAAGTTATTTTCTATCTTTCGGTCAACCTTACGCCACAAAGATATATCAGAATATAAATCAGTCAGATATTGCTCCATAGGATTAAGTTCCAAAAACTCTTCGTCACACAGTTCTCTTATTTTTATCGCCAGCTCTTCGATTTCCTCATCCTTAATTCCCGAATATAAAAGCCTGGTCATATCCCCATGAAGTTTAGCCACCTCCCTGGGGGTTTTAGGATAATCGTTTACCAAATCCATTTTCAATATTCTTTGTACTTCAGTCAACTTTTCTATTGAAGTTTCTCTTTGCTTGTTTGCTTTTTGCGATTGATTTACGATAAACAGCACTACTATAACCGCAACTAGCGATATTAATGTAAATATATTAGCTAAAGGTTTTTTTGCTCTTTTCATGACTGCACCTCCGGCTTATAAATACTGAACGGTTTTAAATATTAATCCTCCCCGTCATCCTCAAATTTCAAAGTAACACTCTTTCTGTCCCTACCTGCTTTAGTATTGGTAAAAATCCTCTTTGCCTCATTTATAAAATCCTCAGGCCTAACTAAAGACGGGCTGTAATGAGTAAGCCACAGCTCTTTAACCTGTGCCTTTTTTGCAATTTTAGCAGCTTCGCAAAATGTCATATGCTTGTATTCTTTTGCCTTGATATCCTTGTCTTTTTCACCGTACATACCTTCACATATAAATAAATCGGCATTTTTTGCATTTTCTATAATAGAATTCGTCGGCCTGGAATCGGTGCAATAGGTAAGCTTGATGCCTTTTCTTTCGGGGCCGAGTACCATTTCCGGAGTATATATTTTTCCATCATCCTCTATGGTTTCACCTTTTTGAAGTAAATTCCAATACTTTATAGGTATATTGTTCTCCTTGGCCTTTTCCGGATAAAATTTACCGCCCCTTTTTATAATTAAGCTGTAACCGTAACATGGGATATTATGATTGACCTGAAATGCCCGTATTGTATAACCGCATAGCTCTATTTCATGTTCAGCTTCGTTTAATTCGATAAATTTAAGTTCATATGGAAGTTCAGGAGCTATAACCCGCAGGCAATCAACCACTTTTTTTAATCCCGCCGGTCCCACCATATACACCGGTTTTGTCCGGTCAGAATTCCCCATCGATAGTAATAAACCTGGAAGGCCGCTTATATGATCTCCGTGAAAATGAGTAATGCAGATAATGTCTATCGAATGAACACTCCACCCCTTTTCTTTAATAGCTATTTGCGTCCCTTCTCCGCAATCAATGAGTAAACTGCTTCCGTTATATCTTGTCATAAGAGCCGTCAGCCATCTTCCGGGCAACGGCATCATTCCGCTTGTTCCCAATAAGCATACATCCAACATTACATTTCGTACCTTTCATGTCATATCAGTATATTAAATTCTACTATAAAGAAGTATAGGCTACAATATCATTTTACCACATTCTGCGAAATCATATAAGTGCTATTATGCTTATTTTACATTTTACCTAAAAAAAGGAAGGCGGTACATATTATGCCGTCTTCCCTAAATTTACGTTTACATGATTTCTGTTTTATTTTTAACTTCAACGGGAATTTTAAATTCACCGGTAATTTTCTTATAACACATCTCACATAAATTAAATCGATGAATCTGTGTATCCCACTCGGAAAAATATCCCCATTCCTTAACTGCCTCAAAAGCATCCTCTTTTAATATTCCGTTTTCGACTTTAAGCTTTTTACCGCATGCGTTGCAGTAGATTTGCATATCCTCATTTTTGTTGCTTGCTGCTCTTTTCACCACTTATCCCTCCTGAAATATAGACAGCCCTGCCCGTATCTTATTACATTATAAACGCAACACACTTATATTTACAGTGGGAATTAATGTATGTCGTTCCTCCACATAATAATTGCATCCTCAGTGGGCTTGGTATAAAAATCTTTTCTTAGACCGGCTTCGACAAATCCCAGCTTTTTATATAAATTTATTGCCGGCAAGTTTGATTTTCTAACTTCCAGGGTCAAAGAATATATTCCTCTCTCCTGTGCATGCCTTATAAGTTCCTTAAGCATCTTATACCCTATGCCCTGTCTTCTGAAGTTAGTTCTTACCGCAACATTGCATATATAACCTTCTCCGGCAACTTCGTAATAACCGCAATATCCGGCTATAGTACCCTCTATGTCAACTACAAAAAAGTGGTTATTATCGCCGGACAGAGATTCTATAAAGGCTGCCTTGCTCCAGGGTTCGGAAAAGGTTTCCTTCTCGATAGTACATACTTCTTCCAAATCGCTTTCTTCCATCTTTCTGACTAACATCCGATTGGCTCCTTATATTAAATGTTATCGGTATTATTTTCATTTTCCCGTTTAAGCCGCTCGGCCCGCTCTCTTTCGGCCTGGCTCATTCTAAGATATACAGGCTGGTGGTCTGCGGCTGATTCAATTCGTCCGGCTTTAAAATATTCTATTCCTAAAGCAGCTAAGCTTCCGGCCCTTTGCCTGTTCATATGCACCGGTGCGAATACATACTCTGTTGTTATTTGCCTTGTAATTTTTTCCTTATGAACCGGTACCCCATCCCCCAGAAATACCGTTTTTCGTCCGGTCTTATTTACTTCCTCAATAATTTCATCAATACTTACGGCCTTTTGAGGGGTGATAACTTTAAACTCATCATTACTAAACTCATACAGTCCCGTATATATCTGATCTCTTCTTGCATCCATCATGGGGCAGATTAACATATCCGTGCCGTATAAGTTATAAGCCATACAGTCCAAAGTCGGAACGGAAACTATCGGTTTTTTTAAAGCAAGTCCCAAACCTTTGGCTGTCGCCGAACCTATCCTAAGTCCCGTAAAAGAACCGGGTCCTGCCGTAACTGCTATAGCATCTATATCGGCTAAGTCAAGGTCAAGCATTCGGACCACTTCATCAAGCATTGGAAGTAAAGTCTGTGAGTGGGTCTTTTTATAGTTAAATGTATATTCAGCCAGCAGCGCTTCTTCTGATGCCACCGCAACGGAAGCAACCAGTCCGGAGCTGTCCAGTGCCAGTATTATCATAATGTTTCTCCTTTTAAATCCTCAAATGGTTTAATTGCATTAATAATTTCTATTTCTCTGTAATCAAAACCTTTTTGCAGGTTCTTTTTTATATTTATAACTATCCTGTTTTCGGGCAATATATCTTCTATCAGTCCCGCCCATTCTATAAGGCAGACACCGTCTCCGTAAAAATATTCCTCATATCCTATCTCTTCCATTTCCAATACATCGCCTATACGGTATACATCAAAATGATAAAAAGGCATGTCTTTTCCCATATATTCCTGGACAATGGTAAATGTAGGGCTGTTTACGGGCTCGTCTACTCCCAGCCCTTTTGCAAACCCCTGGGTAAATACGGTTTTACCTACTCCCAAATCGCCGTTTAGGCAATACACTTGTCCCCTTTTTGCTTTACAGCCAATATCATATCCGATTTTATAGGTGTCTTCAGGACTAAAGCTCTCAATAATCATAATTTCCCTCATTTAACCAACATCTCGTTAGCAAAAGATAACAAACGATATCTTTATTTCATGTATCATGTATGTTATAACATTTCCTTAAATTTTTGCAAGACAATTATAGCAAAAAAACCAAAAAAAATAAACAAATACCCATGCCTTTATTTGTGTGCCATCTGACATAGAATACTTATTAAGGTGAACATAAGCATTTAATCTTTTGCCTATTCATAAATATTTGGTTTTGCCTGCACCCTCTTTTTATATTTTTAAAGAAAATTTATAAGACTGCCGCAAGACAAGTTGCGACAGTCTTACTTGATTTAGTATTCAATCATTTCTTATAGTTCTATCACATTCCTGTAACGGCTTTTATAACTCTGCTTAGTCTTTTATAAAGCAAAAGTGTTATGAGCGATACCGCCGTTCCTTTAAAAAGGTTAAACGGTACTACCGCATAGAAAATAAAAGTTGACATACTTTTTATGGAAGAATTTATCTTTGTTCCCATTTCTATTATGGTGTTAATAGGCATTTTAAAGAAATAAGCGTAAGTAGGAAGAAGGACAAAGGCATTCATAAAGCTTCCCAAAACAACCATACACAATGTTCCCGCAATTAATCCTGTTATTGCCGACTTTAATTTCTTATTTCTGTGATATATAAGAGCTGCGGGTACAACCATGGAACAGCCTATAAGAAAGTTAGCCATTTCACCTACTCCGGCAGTATCCGTAAAATTAATGACGAAGTTCAAAAGTATCTTGATCATCTCAATTATAATGCCTGCTGCCGGTCCCAGGGCAAAAGCTCCTATAAGTACCGGGACCTCACTAAAATCAAGCTTATAAAAGGGTGGAGCAAACCACAGCGGAAAATCAAACAGCATAAGTACCACGGAAATTCCGCCAAGCATGGCCATAATAGTCAGGGACTCTATAGACAAGACCCCTGCAGTTTTCTGATTCTTATTCGGATTCATATTTGCTTTCATTTTACCTCTCCTTTTTTTCTAAAGGAAATCCCGGTTTAATAGGCAAAAAGGTAAAAATTAAGCCCCGATACGAATATCGGGGCCAGTAATAACTAAGCCTATTATTCTTCTCTCATCCAGACTTTACTGTCGGTTTTGGAATTTCACCAAATCGGTCACAGTAAAATTTATTTACTGTGATTCGCGGACTATACCGCCGGTCGGGAATTTCACCCTGCCCCGAAGATTTGCCTTTATTCTATTTTTCCATTATATAATATATCACTGTTTTTATATTGTCAATCCGGCAACTTTACAAATACTGTCTCTATAATATGCAGTTTCTGTACGATTTGCATAAAACACCGGAATCATAAATTATATATAAAAGCAGATAAACCTGCCGGGACCGGTATTTGCAAGCAGGCTATCACATATTTCCGTATAAAAAGTCTTTTATAACACCAAAAGCTTCTCTTACATAATAATTTACTAAAAGAATCCTGTCACAGGGTGCCGATAAGCCCTGAACATTTTTTAATCCCTGCTTTTTTGCTATACAAAGTGAACGGAATATATGAAAACCGCTGGTTACCACCACTACCCCGGCATCATCTTTACATAATAATTTTTTACTGTATAAAATATTTTCAAGGGTATTTTTTGATTTATCTTCAACCAAAATTCTTTTTTCTTCTATGCCGTTTTCCTGTAAAAATTTCTTCATTACCTGCGCTTCCGGCACATCTTCCCCCGGTCCCTGTCCGCCGGACACGATTACCAGAGTTTTATGATTATCCTTAAGGTACTCCTTCGCCGTTTTAAGCCGCATATACAGGCTTCTGGTAATCTTTGTTCCCCTTATCCGGGCTCCCAAAACTATTAAATATTCCGCATCAGGCTTAGCTTTCATAACTGAATGATATATAATCAAGCCCTCAATTATGACAAAAGTACATATTCCGCCTAAAAGTATAATAATAGCACCTAATCTGGTCTGCCACGGCAAGGTTATGTTTTTTATAGTCATATATCTTTTTGATATATACAATAATACGCAGGATATGCCGGTAAAAAGCCAGAACCGGGAAAAAGCAGCCCCGATTCCGGCATAGCAAATTATAATTCCGTAATAAATTAAACAAAGTATCCCCACTGCCAGTATCAAATAATTGACCGTATTCATCTCATACCCCGCAAGAAACAGATTACCGCAGTTTATAATATCACAGAAAAACACATATGACACAACTTATAATATCATAGAAAGCTGAATCCTGTTTTTAGTAACATCCACACCGATTACTTTTACATCCACTATATCTCCTACACTGACTACTTCCAATGGATGCTTTACAAATTTCTTGTTTGTAAGCTGTGAAATATGAACCAGTCCGTCCTGATGAACTCCGATATCGACAAAGGCTCCGAAATCTATGACATTTCTTACAGTACCTTTTAAAATCATTCCTTCCTTAAGGTCGGATATCTCCAAAACATCGGTCCTAAGAATAGGCTTTGGCATTTCGTCTCTAGGATCCCTGCCCGGTTTTTCCAGTTCTTTAATTATATCGCTTAAGGTAATTTCTCCTATACCCAACTCATTAGCCAGTTTTTTAATATCCTTTATTCTGTCACTTAATAATGTTGAACTATATTCAGGCAGGTCTGTACCGGTCTTCATATCCTCCGATACTGTTTCATTTTTTACAGCTGATGCCAGAGCTTTTGCCACTTCGGTGTTATCGGATTTTACGACCAAGTTTTGCTTTTTCTTTGCGGTTTTCTTGCGAATGCTTTCCGGATTTAATTTAGCCGCTGCAGCCTGAGCCTGAATGTTTTTTATATCCTCCAAGCTTAATCCCAGTTTATTAAGTAAAGCATTTGTAGCTTCGTAAGATTCCGGATGAACACCGGTTGCATCCAGGGGATTTTCACCGTCACGGATGCGAAGAAAGCCGGCGCACTGCTCAAAAATTTTCGGGCCAAGCTTAGGCACCTTAAGCAGTTCGTTTCTGTTTTTAAACGGCCCGTTAGCTTCGCGATATGCAACAATATTTTTAGCCACCGTTTTAGTGATTCCCGAAACGTATTCGAGCAGGGAAACGGATGCGGTGTTAAGGTCAACTCCAACTTTATTTACGCAGTCTTCCACGACCCCTGCCAAAGCTTCGCTGAGCTTCTTTTGATCCATATCATGCTGATATTGTCCCACCCCTATGGACTTAGGGTCAATCTTTACAAGCTCAGCCAGAGGGTCCTGCAACCTTCTTGCTATGGATACAGCACTTCTTTGTCCCACATCAAATTCCGGGAATTCCTCCGAGGCAAGCTTGCTTGCCGAATATACTGAAGCTCCCGCTTCGTTTACGATAACGTAACTCACCGGTCTGTCTATCTCTTTAAGGAGTTCTACTATCACTTTTTCGGATTCTCTGGAAGCCGTTCCGTTTCCCAGAGATATAAGTGTAATATTATATTTATCAATTAATTCTTTAAGAATTTTCTTAGATTCATCGATTTTATTCTGGGGAGGGGTAGGATATATTACCACCGTATCAAGCACCTTACCTGTAGGGTCAACAACAGCCAGTTTACATCCTGTACGAAAGGCCGGGTCCCATCCCAGTACCGTATGGCCGGCTATAGGAGGCTGCATAAGCAGTTGCTTCAGATTCTTTCCGAACACTTTTATGGCTCCGTCTTCCGCCTCTTCGGTAAGTTTATTCCTAATTTCCCTTTCTATAGCAGGACCAATCAGCCTTTTATAGCTGTCTTCTACCATAGCCTTTAATAAATCGTTTGTATATGGATTGTCCTTAATTATAACCTTTCTTTCCAGATAATTAAGTATTTTTTCTTCCGGAGCAGCTATTTTTACCGAAAGATATTTTTCTTTTTCTCCGCGGTTAATGGCCAGCACCCGGTGTCCCGGTATTTTTTGGACTTCTTCTTCGAAGTTATAATACATCTCGTATACAGATTCTACATTCTCATCCTTAGCCTGAGATATAATCTTTCCTTCTTTAATTGTTATATCTCGGATATAGCTCCTATACTCCGCTTCGTCAGATACTTCTTCGGCAAGGATATCTAGTGCTCCCGCAATGGCTTCTTCGACTGTATTAACTTCTTTTTCTTCGGATAAGAATTGCACCGCCAGTTCACTTAAGGGCTTGTCCGTATCCTGGGCTTTTATAAGTTCTGCAAGGCCGTCCAGACCCTTTTCCTTGGCTATTGTAGCCCTGGTCCTTCGCTTTGGCCTGTAAGGCCGGTACAAATCCTCCACTTCAACCAGGGTCTTTGCCTCAAGAATTTGATTTTTTAATTCTTCGGTAAGTTTTCCCTGTTCATCAATACTGTTTATAACCTGATTCTTTTTTTCTTCCAAATTTCTTAAATACTGCAGTCTTTCATACAATAATCTTAACTGCTCGTCATTTAACGAGCCTGTTGCCTCTTTACGGTATCTGGCTATAAAAGGTATGGTGTTGCCTTCGTCAATAAGCCTGACTGCCGCCTCTACCTGTTCCAGTCTTATACTTAGTTCTTCTTTCAATTGATATAAAATATCCATCTCTTACTCCTGTTTCATAATAGTTTTTTATGTTTTAATAAACCGATATAATAACCATATTTTTACTTATGGATACGCGTTATTTTTATATTATCAAAATGATTAACGAAAATCAATATAAAACCTGCCTGTGACAGACAGTGTAGCATTATTAATTTACCTATAATCCAACTATAAAAATGGGGTATACGGTCTAAACACGCCTCTTTCTTGGTGTTTACAACCGTATACCCCTGTCAATTCAACTATTTATATTTTATCTTTATAAGCAACCGGTTAATTCATTTGGGTAGGAAAGAATTTATCATGAACAGCATTCATGGCTTTTTCTACTTGTGATTCATCAATAAGTACGGTAACTCTGATTTCTGAAGTAGATATCATTTTGATATTTACTCCCACATCGTACAGAGCCTCAAACATCTTTGCTGCTACACCGGCATTGGACATCATACCTGCACCGACTATGGATACTTTTGCGACTCCCTTTTCTATATCCAGCTTTTGATATTTTATGCTTTCGCGGTGACGTTCTATTGTAGCAACCGCTTCATCAAGATCGTCTTCTTTTACGGTAAAGCTTATATCCTTGGTTCCGTCCCTCCCGATGGACTGTAATATGATATCAACATTAATATTATGCCTTGCCAGATGGTGGAATAATTTAAATGCCACACCGGGCTGATCCTCCAATCCTATTACCGCAATACGGGCTGCATTTTTATCGGCTGCCACACCGCTAACAAGCATTTTCTCCATATTAACTGCCTCCTTAACTATTGTACCTTCGTTTTCATTCATACTGGAACGAACAACCAACTGTACCCCGTATTTTTTAGCCATTTCTACAGAACGGTTATGCAATACACCGGCTCCAAGCGAAGCCAGTTCCAGCATTTCATCATATGTAATTTCATTTAACTTTATAGCATTCTTAACAATCCGCGGATCGGCCGAATATACTCCGTCGACATCCGTATATATTTCGCACATGTCGGCATGTAAAGCAGCTGCCAATGCAACCGCAGTGGTATCCGAGCCTCCTCTTCCCAGGGTGGTATAGTCTTCAAATTTGTTTACTCCCTGGAATCCCGTAACCAATACTACCCGTCTGTTTTGCAGTTCGTTTCTGATCCTGTCGGTATCAATTCTTTTTAATCTGGCATTGCCGTAAACCGATGTGGTATGCATTGCAACCTGAAAAGCATTCAGTGAAATTGCAGGCACACCAAGGACATCAAGGGCCATGGCCATTAGGGCAACGGACACCTGTTCTCCGGTCGTAAGCAGCATATCCAGTTCCCTTTTTGACGGATTGGGATTAATGTCTTTTGCCATCTGTATTAAAATATCCGTTTGCTTTCCCATAGCAGACAGTACTACCACAAGTTCATGCCCTTTTTTATAGTCTTCGGCAATTCTTCTTGCAACATTAAAAATCCTCTCTTTGTCTCCTACAGATGTTCCGCCAAATTTCTTAACTATTAACATAGATGCCTCCTAAATCAAAGTTATAGTGCTTACTCATAATCATTGGTGAAATAACCTCCCTATGATGGTATGACCTTCGCTGATTACAATACCGCTTTTTGCGGCATCAATTTCGTCAAATAAATAAATATTTTTTTTGTCTTCCCGGCTGTCATACAGCATATAAGGTACCGGATCAGCAGTATGGGTCCGGCAGCGGATCGGTGTGGGATGATCGGGCATAATAAGCAGTCTGAAATCCACACCTGCCTTTTCCAAACCTTCCGTAACGGGTTTTACTACTCTTTGATCCAGATACTCTATCGCTTTTATTTTATTCATGACATTGCCCTGATGACCCATTTCATCGGGGGCTTCCACATGAATATAGACAAAATCGTAATTTTCTTTTAAAAGCACCTCCAAGGCTGCTTTAGCCTTCCCTTCATAATTTGTATGAAGGGTCCCGTTCGCCCCGGGTACTTCAATAACTTTCATACCGGCACCGACAGCTATTCCTTTAAGCAAATCCACAGCCGATATCATAGCACCTTTCTTTTTATATTTCTCTTTAAAGGAAGTAAGAGCCGGCCTTGTTCCTGCGCCCCAGAACCATATGGAATTGGCTTTATTAAGTCCTTTATTTTTTCTCTCAATATTTATAGGATGATTGTTAAGGATATCAAAGCTGTCCTTCATCATTTTTTTAAGGGCAGGATCTTTAGGCAAATAATCTCCGATTACCTTTCCCAATATATCGTGGGGTTGAGATAACGGAACCACTTCTCCCTCTTTCCATACGGTCAAATGTCTGTAACTGGTTCCGACATAAAATTTATATACTTCATTTTCAAAATAATTCTTAACTTCATTAATTAAAACGGCGGCATCTTCCGTTGAAATCTCTCCGGAACTGTGATCTATTATAACTTTGTCTTCATATCCCCCATCCTCAGAAAGGGTAACAAGATTGCATCTTAATGCTATATCGGTATCATCAAGATCCACTCCGATACTTAATGCTTCCAAAGGAGATCTTCCGGAGTAATAAATGCGTGGATCATAGCCGAGTACCGAAAGGTTGGCCGTATCACTGCCAGGACTCATCCCTTCCGGAATAGTCTTTACCAAACCTATTTCCGCCTTTTTGGCCAGAGCATCCATACATGGAGTATTGGCCGCCATCATGGGGGTTTTCCCGCCAAGGCTTTGGATCGGTTCGTCAGCCATCCCGTCTCCCAGTACTATAATGTATTTCATTTTCTCCAATCCCTTCAAACGTAAGATTCGTTTATTTTTATTTAAAACCTTACTCTGATGCTTCCCAAGAATCCGCTTAATTTCTCTTTCTTATCCTTCATCTCTTTTTCCGCAATTTCCTTTGTAATAAAAGCAATTTCATTCTCAACCACTTCGGGAGCAATCTCAATATCCCCGAATAATTCTCTTAAACTATCAATTGAGTTTTCATTCTTTAAAACCCTTACAAAAAATCTGTGTTTTACTTTGTTAATATCAGTTAATTCGAGTTTCTTGCTGCTCCATATGGTCCATATGTTCCTGTTAAAATGCTTTGCACAGTCCACCACATCGGCTACAACTGCACTGGCAGTAGGAAGTTTTCCCGCTCCGCTTCCGTAAAACATTACATCCCCAATTACATTGCCGCGGACAAAAATACCGTTAAATACATCATTCACACTGTATAGGGGGTGATTAGCCCTGATCATAACCGGTGCAACCATCGCATATACACTATCGTCATCTTCCCTTATGCTGGTTGCAAACAGTTTTATCCTGGCACCAAGCGCTTTGGCATATTTTATGTCGGTATCGGTTATCTTAGAAATGCCTTCCGTATAAATATCCTCATAATCCACCTGCATACCGTATGCCAGGGATGAGAGTATGGCTATCTTCCTGCAGGAATCGTACCCTTCCACATCAGCACTGGGATCCCTTTCGGCATATCCGAGGCTTTGTGCGTTTTTTAGCGCCGTTTCAAAATCGATACCTTCTTCTGCCATCTTAGTCAGTATATAGTTTGTTGTACCGTTTAGAATGCCGGTAATTTCAACAATTTCATCCGCAGTCAATGACTGGTTTAAGGGTCTTATAATAGGTATTCCTCCACCTACACTGGCCTCAAAAAGAAAGTTTGTATTCCTTTCTTTTGCTATATCAATAAGTTCTGCACCGTACTTTGCCACCAATTCCTTGTTTGATGTAACAACACTTTTCCCTCTTAACAACGCTTCCTTCACATAAGTGTAGGCAGGTTCTGTTCCTCCCATGACCTCAACCACAATTTTAACATCAGGATCATTAAGAATTATATTAACGTCATGAACCAATATCTCCATAATGGGATTACCGGGAAAATCTCTTATATCCAATACATACTTTACATTAATTCTGTCACCGGCTCTTTTGCATATGCTGTCCCCGTTTAATTTCAAAACTTCGACAACACCAGAACCTATTGTTCCGTATCCTAGAACCGCTATGTTAATCATTGAAAACCTCCATTTCCTAGCTATAGTAATTGTTTTTATATGAACTATTCTCTTGCCAATATCTTTACATAATGAATACCATCCAAATCTTCTATGGCTTTCAGCATCAGTGAAATATCGTCCGTCTGGGGTAAGATTTCTACGCTTAAGGTTAACATTGCTATCTTGTTAACCGGAATAGACTGATGTATTGTCAGAATATTCGCCTGAGCTTTAGCCACATTATTCAGAACTTTTGAAAGCAACCCCGGGGTATCGTCCATTTGAATCATAAATGTTATTGTTTTGCCCCTGGAATGATCATAAAAAGGAAAAATGTCATCACGATATTTATAAAATGAACTTCTGCTGATCTGAACGGCATCCGTTGCCTCCTGCACGGTCATAGCCCGCTCAGAATCAAGAAGTCTTTTAGCCTCCACTACTTTTAAAAGCACTTCAGGCAAAGCCTTCTTTCTTACAATGTAATACTCGTCATCCCGCACAACAAAATACCTCCCAATTTTTATTTTTCAGTTGTATTTTCTACGGATACAATTGTCTTTGATAGAAAGAAATCTTATCATATAATTATGCATAATGCAAGACGAAATTACAAAGCCGCGGTCGGAAAAAATAACTTTTGTCACTTATGACAGATTATGTAAGTTATCTATTGAATTCTTTGTATAAAAATACATATTTTCTTATAAGAATAAATTTGATGTTTTAATTATAAATAAAGGGTTAAGAACCTAATTCACGATATATACAGAAAAAACACCTGCTGCAATCCTTTGCGCCACTAACCGGATCAAAAATCCCGCTTATGACTCTCAAATCACAGCACGTGTTCTTAAGTTTGAATTATTATAATTTATTTTACAATATTTTAGAAAGGAATTCCTTTAATCTCGGATGCTGTGGATTATCGAAAAACGCCTCCGGCGTATTCTGTTCAACTATCTTTCCTTCATCCATAAACATGACTCTTGTGGCAACTCTCTTTGCAAATCTCATCTCATGGGTTACCACAACCATAGTCATTCCTTCCTGAGCCAGGGCTTCCATAAGCTCCAGTACTTCCCCTACCATCTCCGGATCCAGGGCGGAAGTAGGCTCATCAAAGAGCATCACATCAGGATTCATTGCCAGAGCCCTGATTATGGCTATACGCTGTTTTTGACCTCCGGACAACTGATTCGGATATGATAACGCTTTTTCTTTAAGTCCGATTCTGTTAAGAAGCTCTATTGCTTTATCGTCGGCTTGATCTTTGGTCATAATGCCAAGCTTTGTCGGAGCCAATGTTATATTTTCCAAAACCGTAAGATGAGGAAATAAATTAAACTGCTGAAACACCATGCCCATTTTTTGCCGGATTTTATTTATATCAACATTTTTATCGTTTATCTTTTTTCCTTCAAACCAAATCTCACCTTCCGTAGGCTCTTCAAGCAAATTCAGGCAGCGCAAAAATGTGGATTTTCCGGACCCTGATGGTCCTATAACTACCACCTTTTCTCCCTTGTTTATAGTTTCGTCAATACCGTTTAAAACCCAGTTGTTTCCGAAAACCTTTTTTAGATTTTTAGTTACGATCACCCTTAGCCAGCCTCCTTTCAAATAAGGATAAAAGTTTAGATAAGCCCATTACAAGGACAAGATAACATAAAGCTGCTATTATTAACGGAGGCAGTATTTTCCATGTTCTTGATCCGATATATTGAGCGGCTTTTGTAAGCTCTGTTACCGCAATAACACTTGCTACGGAAGTTTCTTTAATTAAGGTAATAAACTCGTTTCCCAAAGCCGGAAGAATATTCTTAATAGCCTGTGGCAAAATAATCTTTCTCATAGTCTGCACATAACTAAGCCCCAAAGAACGGCCTGCTTCCATCTGCCCTTTATCTACGGATTCTATGCCTGCTCTGATAATTTCAGCCACGTATGCACCGGAATTAATACCAAAGCAAACAGCCCCTACCACAATTTCATTGGTATTTCTGGATGTAAATATAAGATTGTATATAATGAGAAGCTGAACCATCAGCGGTGTACCTCTGATAACGTTAACATAAATATTGCAAATGTTTGACAGCCACCGCATTTTATAGTTTACGGAAGCGACTTTTAAAACCGCTACCAGTATACCGATTAAAATACCGATAATAACCGCAAAAAATGAAATTAACAGGGTTATTTTCAGGCCGTTAATATATGACATATACCGCTGGTTTGGAATTAACGCATTGTAAAATGACTTATATAAATCATTTGCCCAGTTAAACCATGAACCTGATAAATACAAAATTTTCTCTCCTTTCATAACCTCCTTGGAAAAAATTAATGCAACAAGATATAAGGGACGACTTTCTTTTTGCATTAATATAGGGCTGCACTATAGATACAGCCCTTACATTTAAAGGTAGGTCTACAAAGATACACATGCAAGGATATGTGTACCTTCGGCAAAATTATTGATTTTTGCTTTTGCTTGTATGGTTTGCTATAAATTCTTCAATTTTTCCTTCGGTTTTAAGTTGTTCTATAACCGTATTTATTGCCTCCAGCAGTTCTTTGTTGCCTTTCTTTACGGCTATGGCATACTTATCCTCAAACAATACCCCGTCAAGAATAGTAAGTTCGGGATTTGCTTCTACCATTTCTTCGGCCGGCAAATTATCCATAACTATACAGTCAATTTTACCGTTCTTTAAATCTTCCGCTGCCTGGCCAAACTTTGTATAGCGTCTGATTTCTTTTGCGTTTACGTTTTCTTCAACCCAGAAATCAGCTATATTCCCTTGCTGAACACCGATAATCTTTCCGTCCAGATCATCTAAACTTGAGACGGTAGGATTCTCCTTATTTACTACAACAACTTCCGTGTTATCCACATACTCAACGGAAAAATCCATCGTTTCCAATCTTTCTTCGCTGATGGATACGCCTGCTGCCACAAAATCTACCTGGCCGCTTGCCACCGCAGCCAGTGCCCCGTCAAAATCCATATTCTTTATTACAAGCTCTTTTCCAAGGTAATCCGCTATGGCTTTGGCTATATCCATATCTACTCCGACTACCTCATCGCCTTCCAAATATTCATAAGGCGCAAAACTTGCTTCTGTACCTACTATTATGGTATTATCCTGCTTTGATTTGCATCCCGTAGCTAAAATCATTAAAAATATTGCTAATGTTACAATACCGATTATCCTCTTTTTCATCTTGTCCTCCACTCTAAAACCCGATCGGAGAATTTGACTTTTTAGCCATACTTAATTACTTTTAGGCATTTTTAAAGCATTCACTTCATCGTCTGAAAGAAGTAAATTACTGTCTAAAAGCAAAATAAGTTCTCCGTCTGAATATGCTATAGATTTTAAATAAGAGGTGCCGCTGTTTTTTAATACCTCGGGAACATCAAATACATCGGATTGGTCAAAATCTTTAATACCCTTTACAAGGTCTACCTCAAGGGCAATTTGCACATCTCCTGCATTGGTAATCAAATACCTTGTATCTTTATCTGCTTCTTCATCAGGAAGGTTAAATTTCCTCCTTAAACTGAATACGGGAATTTCAGTTCCTCTCAAATTTATCTTGCCCTTTATGTTTTTTGGCATTTTTTCGGCTTTAACTACTTCCAAATCCTTTTCAATCGTACTTACCTTGGTTATATCCAATCCGTATTCTTCTCCGTTTATCTGAAAAACCGCTTGCTTTATACTCATTTGTAAACCTCCTTAAGCTGTCCCGCCTTAATAACCGGTTATTTCGATTGTAACTTTCTTTGTGCATTCCATTTTAAATAAGCGTTTATAAAGGGATCCAGGTTCCCGTCAAGGACGCTCTGTGCGTTACCGACTTCCTCATTCGTCCTGTGATCTTTTACTAAAGTATACGGCTGCAGAACATAGGAACGAATTTGATTGCCCCAGCCAATTTCTTTTACTTCCCCTCTGAGTTCGGATATTTTCTCCTGATTTTCCTGCTGCTTCATCATATACAGTTTCGCCTTCAGCATTTGCATGGCCTTTTCCCTGTTCTGTATCTGTGAGCGTTCGTTCTGACACTGTACTACGATATTGGTAGGAAGATGGGTTATCCTGACTGCGGATGCGGTTTTATTTACATGCTGTCCGCCTGCACCGCTTGCATGATAAGTATCGATTCTTAAATCTTTTTCATCGATTTCTATGTCTATATCTTCTTCAATATCCGGCATGACATCACAGGATACAAAGGAAGTCTGTCTTTTTCCTGCCGCATTAAACGGTGATATTCTTACCAGGCGATGAACTCCCCGCTCCGATTTTAAATAACCGTATGCATATTCACCGTTAATTTGAAGGGTAACAGATTTTATTCCTGCTTCTTCACCGTCCAGATAATCAAGTACCTGTACGGTAAAACCTTTTTTGTCGGCCCATCTTTGATACATTCTGCATAACATTCCGGCCCAATCGCAGCTTTCAGTGCCGCCCGCTCCCGCATGCAGTGTTAAAATCGCATTGTAACTGTCATACTCCTCGGACAGTAATGTTCTAAGTCTTAGCTCCTCAAAATCTTCCTCAAATTTGTCCAATGCTTCTTTTATTTCAGGAAGCAGCGACTCATCATTTTCCTCATATCCTATCTGAATAAGAGTTTCTAGATCCTCATATTCATTCTTAAGTCTGTTGTATTTTTCGACAATGTTTTTTAGCCCGTTTAATTCTTTTATAATTTCCTGAGCCTTTTTTGCATCATCCCAAAATCCCGGGGCTTCCATTATCGAACTTATCTCTTTTATTCGCGATTCCTTACCTGCCAGGTCAAAGTGCATCCCCCACTTCAGCCAGCGGTTTTTCAAAATTCTCCAAGGTATATTTATATTGATCTAACTCTACCACTGTATCACCTCTTTCTAGTATTATATACTACCATTTATAAAAATTCAACCAAAATTGTATAAAAATTCGTTATTAAGCATTACGTCCGCAGCAATGCTTATATTTTCTTCCGCTTCCGCAAGGACACGGATCATTGGGCATAATCTTTTTGCTTGCTCTTTTAATCGGAGTCCTTGCCACAGTGTCATCCCTGTTTGTTCCTGTTACTTTAGCAACTTCTTCCCTTTCAACCTTTTGCTCGACTCTTACGTGCATAAGAGCCTTAACGGTTTCCTCGCGGATGGAGTTTATCATTGCTTCAAACATTTCAAAGCCCTGGAATTTATATTCAACTATAGGCTGACGGTTACCATATGCCTGAAGCCCGATACCCTGACGCAGCTGGTCCATATCATCTATGTGATCCATCCATTTACGGTCAATAACCCTAAGCAGAATAACCCGTTCTATCTCTCTTAAATGTTCGCTGTCAGGAAATTCGGCTTCTTTTTCCTCATAGAGTTTTACCGCTTTTTCTTTAAGCTGCTGAATCAGGTCATTTTTCTTCATGGATTTCATCTGCTGCGGTGTAAGCACTACAGGCTCCATAGGTATTATAGGAAGCAGCATATTATTTAACTCATCCAAATCCCATTCGGACGGAGACTGATCATCACCGATACAAGTATTTACACACCCTTCTACGGTATCGGTAATCATCTTGAATATGGTATCCCTCATGTTTTCTCCGTTCAGGACCCTTCTTCTTTCGGCGTAAATAACTTCTCTCTGTTCGTTATTTACCTGGTCGTATTCAAGCAGGTTCTTTCTTATACCGAAGTTGTTGTTCTCTATTCTTTTTTGTGCTTTTTCAATGGCGCTGGAAAGCATCTTGTGCTGTATCTGCTCTCCCTCGGGTATACCCAAAGAATTAAATATATTCATAAGTCGTTCCGAACCGAACAGACGCATAAGGTCGTCTTCCAATGAAATATAAAAGCGGGATTCACCGGGATCTCCCTGTCTTCCTGAACGTCCTCTTAACTGGTTGTCAATACGCCTTGATTCATGACGTTCGGTACCGATAACTTTCAGTCCGCCTACTTCGGCAGCACCTTCTCCCAGTTTAATATCTGTACCACGGCCGGCCATATTTGTGGCAATTGTAACTGCTCCGAGTTTTCCGGCCTCGGCTATTATTTGAGCTTCCATCTCATGATATTTGGCATTAAGTACGTTATGAGGAATTCTCTTCTTCTTCAACAACTCACTGATTTCTTCCGACGCCTCGATAGAAATAGTACCCACCAGTACCGGCTGTCCTTTCTTGTGGGATTCTTCAATATCTTTTATTATGGCAGCCAGCTTTTCCTTCTTTGTCTTATAAACTGCATCTTCATGGTCTATACGGATTACGGGAACGTTGGTAGGAATTTCAATTACGTCCATACCGTAAATTTCTCTGAATTCTTGCTCTTCTGTAAGCGCCGTTCCGGTCATACCGCATTTTTTCTTATACTTGTTAAAGAAGTTCTGGAAAGTTATGGTAGCTAAGGTCTTTGACTCTCTCTTTACCTTAACCCTTTCTTTAGCCTCTATTGCTTGATGAAGTCCGTCACTGTAGCGTCTTCCCGGCATAATACGGCCCGTAAACTCATCCACAATAAGGACCTCATCGTCTTTAACTACATAATCTTTATCTCTGTGCATCAGATAATGAGCCCTGAGGGCAAGGATTACATGATGCTGGATTTCCAGGTTCTCAGGATCGGCAAGGTTTTCAATATTAAAAAACTGCTCTACCTTTTTAATTCCCTGCTCTGTCAAATGTACATTTTTCTCTTTTTCGTTGACTATAAAGTCGCCTTCTTCTTTTATTTCTTCTTTCATTATGGCCGCCATCTTGGTAAGCTCGCCGCTGGCTTTACCTTTTACCAGCTGTCTTGCCAGTATATCACATACCCTGTATAATTCGGTGGACTTACCGCTGCTTCCTGATATAATCAAAGGTGTTCTTGCCTCATCTATAAGAACAGAGTCAACCTCGTCAATTATGGCATAATGAAGATCCCTTTGAACCAGTTGTTCTTTGTAAATGACCATGTTATCCCTAAGATAATCAAAGCCGAACTCATTGTTGGTACCGTAAGTAATATCGCAAGCATAGGCCTTTTTTCTTTCTTCCCTGTCCATGCTGTTTAAAATTACCCCGACCGACAAACCTAAAAATTCATAAATCTTGCCCATCCATTCGGTATCACGCTTGGCCAGGTAGTCGTTAACTGTAACGACATGTACGCCTTTTCCTTCCAAAGCATTTAAATATGCCGGAAGCGTAGCCACCAGGGTCTTTCCTTCACCGGTTTTCATCTCGGCTATGCGTCCCTGATGCAAAATTATACCACCGATCAGCTGTACTCTGAAATGCCTCATTCCAAGGACCCTTTTTGCGGCTTCTCTTACCGCCGCATAAGCTTCTACCAATATATCATCAAGGGTTTCACCGTTTTTCAGTCTGTTTTTAAACTCGACAGTTTTGGCTCTTAGAGCTTCGTCGGACAGCTTCTCCATCTCAGGCTCAAGAGCTTCTATCCTGTCAACTAAAGGCAACACACGCTTAACTTCTCTTTCACTGTGTGTTCCAAATATTTTTTCTATCAGTCCCATTATATACTCACTCCCGTATCTTTCTTTTCAATCTTATAACGTCTGGGTTCTTCAATGTAATAATTCACCTATTATTGTAACATTACCGTTTATATTTTTTCAACTTAATTTTATCCCCTAGGCATATCCATAGCAAATACAAGAAGACTGCCGCAAATAATGTCGGAAATATTTGCGGCAGTCCTTATTATCTAGTTAAGTATTCACACATCTAACTGTGTAACACCCATCTTAATACTCGGGTTCTATCAGTCCATAGGTATTGCCTTTTCTTTTATATACCACATTAACTTCATTTGTCTGCGCATTTCTGAATACAAAGAAATTATGTCCCAAAAGCTCCATTTGCACACAAGCTTCTTCAGGGTCCATAGGTTTTATGGCAAATTTTTTAGTCTTGACTATTTTTACGCCATCGTCTTCGGCATAATCATCTTCCATAAACGCCTTGTTAAAATTGGCAGCAGCCTGCTTGTGGTTTATCAGCTTATTTTTGTATTTTCTTAATTGGCGTTCAATGATTTCTTCAACCAAATCTATAGAAACATACATATCATTGCTTACTTCTTCTGCTCTTATAATACTTCCTTTAACAGGAATTGTTACCTCAATTTTTTGCCTATCTTTCTCGACACTAAACGTCACATGAACTTCTGTTTCAGGAGTGAAATAACGTTCCAGTTTTCCGATCTTTTCATATACTGCGTTCTTCAAACTTTCCGTTACATCAATATTTTTTCCACTGATAATATAACGCATATGATCAACTCCTTTTCATAATTAGCACATAAACTAATATGCTAATTTGATTGTAGTTTTATTATATCATAGCCAAAATCTTGTTACAAGCTTTTTAAGATTAAGGTTCATTTATACAGATAAAACTCTATTTATTTTCATATTACCATATTATCCAACAATTTTCGTTAAATATTAATCAATTAATCCTATAAAAAACTATTATCCGACAATATAAAAATCAGCTACTTTTTCGTATAGATTTACATAAAATGTCGATTTATCAGAAGTAACAAAACGAATTTTCGAACTTTACATGAATTTTAACGTGCGACAAGAGTAGTTTATAAATGTGGATAATGTGGATAAATTCGTGTATAACTTCTTTTCAATTAAAATTAGTGCTTTTATTATGTGGATAACTTCTTAATAAAGTTATCCACTTAAAGTTACTATATCCATTTTATGTAAATAACTTTTCTTCTTTTGTGCAAGATAACCATATCCGGCTTTGTCAATAGGTTTTTGTTAATGATTTTTTTGATCTTATTTCAAATTAAAATTTCTCTAATTTAATCAATTTTCAAAACTTTATGAAAGTTGATAAATTTTATTGCAAATACTACGATTTAATTCGTAATTTGCTTCCTTTTTTTTAATATATCCCATTTATCATGCATTTTATTAATAAAAAAGGCCGTCCTAAATGATGACTCACTTAGTACAGCCTGCTATCACGCTTATTTTATTTAATAACTATAATATTAAGACATTAAACTCTTTTCATATTTATCAACTTTATCTGCCAGAAAAGGTGCAAGCCCCACAAATTCCGCTCCATAAGCATATAAATTTTTTTCCACCTTCTGCGTCCGGACAATGCGCATTACAACCCTAATGAAATCTCCGTTATTTAAATTAATAGTCCCTCTAAAATAGTATCCAACGGGTAAGACTGCTTCGCTTACAAAACCAATACCGCTTTTTGAAATATCGTAAACCCTTATCGAAACCCCTAAATTTTTTACTACTATATTATCTTGCTTAAATAGCTCGTCTACTTCCATTTTAAGATCAATAGGCAGTCTTTTATACCTTCTTCTTTCATTTATTTGTTTGTTATCCACATGAACACCCCTTCTGGAATTAGAAAAGATATTACAAATTATACGGGTATCACAATAAAATAATAGCACAAATTCAATTATTTTCCAATAATTTTATTAAAATACAGCTTAAAAAACTACAAAAAAGACTGTCCTGCTTTTACTCCAGGACAGTCTTATATTAGCTTATTTAATCAATAACATTTCTTATAGTATATATTTTTCTGTAATTATATTTGGAAGTTATAATACCTTGTCTTGAATTTGCTGCATGTACTATTTTTCCATCACCGATATATAAGGCAACGTGGTTTACAACGTTACTGCTGTTGGCATAAAAGATCAAATCACCCGGCTTAAGTTCTCCTTCGCTTATTTTACGCCCTTGTTTAGCCTGCTGCCTTGACTGTCTTTCAAGGGAAATACCGAATTTAGCAAAGACCAGTTTAACAAAACCGGAGCAGTCCGTTCCGTTGGTTAGGCTGTTGCCACCGTATACGTAACGGTTGCCGACGAATTTAAGGGCATAATTAACTATTTCCTTCCTTAGCTGGCTTACGTTGCCTATATTTACGGTTGTTTTTTCTTCATTATTAGATTGCTTCTGTTCATTTTTCTTCTGCTCTGCAGCCTTTCTTGCTTCTTCCTGTCTTCTTGCTTCTTCTTGGCGTCTTCTCTCTTCTTCTTCAGCCAGCCGCTGCAGTCTTTCAGCTTCCGCTCTTTCCGCTTCCTGCTGCATGCGGATTAATCTTTGCTCCTCTTCTATAGAAATGGCTTTTTTAAATATTACTTCTATTTCTACATAATCTTTATGTACATAACCTGTCAAATCATTGCCGTATTCGTCGGAAGTTATAAGGATTTTTGCCCATTCATCGGTTTCCTCCAGAACAGGATAACTCTCACCCAAAGGTATCAATTCCAGAGTTCTTGATTCTTTGCTGGGTTCTTCACGAACTCTCAAAGTTTGGGTATTTATTACCGTAGCATATTTTTCAGCATACTTGTCTATCAATCCTTCCGCATCTTTGCCCACTGCAAGATAATTGGCAGCGATATAACCAGTCACATCACCGGATATTATTTTTACCCAGTCTCCGGGAAGCCATTCAAGAATATCGGCTGCACTTCCTTTGTATAACTTTCCGACTATCTCACTTTCGGTAGACGGTTGGTTTCTGATATTTACATAATTAGCGGCAATCGAAATCCCCAAATTAGCATAAGGAGAATATAATTCTGTCTTATATATTTCCGTTATTTTATCTGTAACCGAACTATCTCCGCATGAAAATACACTATTCAAGGTTTTTGATATTCCGGCCACACCACAATCAACCAATGTCGACTGCTCGGCGTATGCTTTATCTTTAGAACTTAATAAAACTATTATGGCCGATGCTGCCAATACGGCAACTCTCAAAGCCGGACATTTTTTCATCTGTATTCCTCCCAAGTACGCTTATAGCTATTCTTCTCTCGTATTCATTTTGCTACGGGTTGAACTGTTTCAAATTGTTACAAAATTATTACATTGTTTAAAATCATTATAGCAAACCCTATACTTGGTGTCAATAAATTAATGTAAAATAAAACCGGAAAATCAGGTATTTTCTTATATTTTTAACTTTTCGAAAAAAATTGCATTTAATTGTCCGGCATTAGTTATTGTTCAAATATTTTTCTACTGCTGTAATAGCATTTGCTCCGTCAGATGCCGCAGTAATAATCTGCCTTAACTCTTTTGTCCTTATATCACCGGCGGCAAACACTCCGGGAACATTGGTTTCGCAGTTTTCTCCGGCAATAATGTAACCGTATTCATCTGTGGCAACAATTTTATTAAATATATGTGAATTTGGTATATAACCGACCGCAATAAACACACCTGCTACTTCCACATTAGATATTTCACCGGTTTTTACATTTTTTATGTCAAGAGATTCTACAGTTTCCGTTCCGTTTATCTTCTCTACCACACTGTCCCATAAAATCGTTACATTTTCCAATGCCATAAGCTTGTTAACGCTGCTTTTTGCCGCCCTGAACTGATCTCTTCGGTGTATTATATAGACTTTTTCACATAGCCTGGACAAAAATATAGCATCCTCAACGGCTACGTCTCCGCCCCCGACAACCGCCACCGTTTTGTTTTTAAAGAAGGCTCCGTCACAGGTAGCGCAATATGATACACCAAGCCCAGAAAATTTATCTTCTCCTTCCACGCCTAAACGACGGGGTTGGCCTCCTGTCGCTATAACTACCGTTTTTGAACGGTATTCATTACCGTCATCCAATGTAATTACTTTTATTTCATTGTCCAGCCTAAAATCCGTAACCTCACCTGTAATAAATTTTGTATTTAATTTTTCGCAGTGCTCCCTGAACTTAGTACTAAGATCAAATCCGCTGATACCGGGAGTACCAGGATAATTATCCACTTCATAGGTATTTATTATTTGTCCCCCGCTAATAACGTTTTTTTCGATAACTATACAATTAAGTTCAGCCCTTTGGGCATATATGGCAGCAGCCAGTCCCGCAGGCCCTGAGCCGATTATTATTACATCATAAACCATGTTAATCCTCCTTTTATTCCTGATAATATGTTTGAAATCCGGTTTTTATATGTTATACTAAATTCATCCATTTTCGCAATTATGACAGCCGGGATATTTTAATTCGGCATATCTGCTTAATTAAATATATCTATATCCCGGTATTTATAATTGCTGTGCTCAGCTTAGATTCATTTACAAGCGTCTATAAATTTTTTCTTAAGTTAGTCTTGTAATTGCTTGTTCTTACCCTCATTTTGGTTAAACATATTATAGCAGAGCAAAATAATAAATACCAGCAATTTATATTATTAAGTTTAATAAAGATTTTTATATCGGTAAGATTTATTTAAATTCAGAAATTGCAATTAAGAGTGAATTTAATATTTACCTGAAATATATGATATTCTCTTATCAGAAATAATTTTCGTACACCTAAGAATTAAGAAAGGAATAATAAAATGATAGAATTAGGAAAGTATCAGCTTTTGGAAGTATGTAAGAAGACAGATTTCGGCATATATTTATGTGAACCCGGCTCAGACAAAAGTCACACGGTTCTTCTCCCTCAGAAGGAAGTACCGGAAGGCACTCAGCTTAACGATAAAATTACTGTATTTGTTTATAAAGATTCGGAAGACAGGGAAATTGCAACAACGGCAAAAGTTCCTCTTACCGTCGGTGAACTGGCTGTTCTTAGGGTAAAAGAAGTAACAAAGATAGGCGCATTTTTAGACTGGGGCCTATCAAAAGACCTGCTGCTGCCTTTTAAAGAACAGACAGCTAAGATTAGCGAGGGCGATGAGGTTCTTGTATCCCTGTATGTAGATAAAAGCAATCGGCTTTGTGCCACTATGAAGGTATATGACCTTCTTTATACAAATTCCAATTATAAAAAAGGAGACACGGTATCGGGTATCGTCTATGAAATAATTGAAGCATTCGGTGCATTTGTGGCGGTTGACAACAAGTATTCGGCTCTTATTCCAAAAAAAGAACTGTTTAAACCCTTAAAAATAGGCGACATTGTTGAAGCCAGGGTTATTGAAGTAAGAGATGACGGGAAACTTACCTTAAGCTTAAGAGACCGGTCTTATATTCAGATGGATTATGATGCCGCTGTTATATTGAAAATATTAAAAGAAGCCGGCGGTTATTTGCCCTACCATGATAAAACCGATGCCGCTGTTATAAAGAATAAATTCCAAATGAGTAAAAAAGCATTTAAAAGGGCTATAGGCAAACTCTATAAAGAAGGGGCCATTATCATAGAAGAGGACGGTATACGCCTTAAAAATAAGCCATAAAACAATGTTTCGTATTTAAATGGCTTTAATATCATTACTAAGTTTAACCCGTAAAAACTTACAATAACTATTTTTAAATTTAATATGAGGCCAGGCAATTGGTAAAAATAAAACGGCGAACATTAATGTTCGCCTATATTATTTAGAATGTATATCAATCCTTTTGTATTCTTTCAGATTGATCCAAAAAACGCATTTTGGCTTGGTCTTTGAAATCTTTGATTTTTTTCTTATCTTCAGTCTTCGGATAGAGCTCCTGAAACCCACGGGCCAATTTGTCCTTACAGGCTTTGCAAAATCTTCCCGTTTTTATGGTGGCACCACAGCCTTCACAATCTATTCCTATAACGGAATCGTCCGAAAAAGCAAGTCTTTCTTCCCGTATCCATTGCTTTATCTGTCCAATGCTTACATTACATACCTCGGATACTTCATGCATCTCGGCTTTCGGATGATCATACACATATTGCTTTACTTCCTGAAATTTTTCTTCCAATGCATTCATACAGGTGGGGCATAAAGGAGGCCCACTTAAATAATTAAACAATTTTCCGCATGTTCTGCAATTTCTTACATCCATTCGATATCCTCCCCTTCATGGCTTCGGATTCAGACTTCTAAAAGCCTTTTCCGGTACATAAGGTTATAAAATAAACACAACTTATTCCTTTTTGTTTCAACACGCTGGCACAAGCTTCAATTGTACTTCCTGTGGTATAAATATCGTCCACTAGCATTAATCTGTTTAGTTTACTTATCTTATTTTCATCGTAGGCCTTGTTAATTTCAAATGCTTCCCTGAGATTTTTAAGCCTTTCTTTGTCGCTTAGCTGCTTTTGAGGTAAGGTTTTTTTATTTCTAACCAATAAATCCGGTAGAACAGGTATATTAAGCTCTTTTCCAATACTTCTTGCCAAAATTTCCGCCTGGTTATACCCTCTTTCACGGTATTTGCTTTTATGTAACGGCACCGGCACAAGAGCGTCCGGAGCCAGATAAAGAATTTTATTTCCGTACCTTTCGACTACTGCCTGGGTAAAATATTTCGCATACTCTTTTTTATGCCTGTATTTAAAGTCCATAATTGCTTTCTTAATTGCAGAATCGTAAATCCATACGGAAAAGCCCTGCTCATAATGATATTCCCTTTTCTCGCAGTCGATGCAATATTCTTTTTGCTCATCGTCTATAGGCTTACTGCATTTCTTACAGCGAGGCTCGCTGATAAACTGAAGCTTATCTTCACATTGGGTGCAGATATTTCTGTCCTTCGGAATGACAATGTTACCGCATACCGGACACCTTACCGGATATAACATATCTAAAAATGTCTTAAGCAATGCAAACTCCCGTATTGCCATATAATATTAACCAACCTTAAAAATTAATTCCTGTCAAAAAGTTTTACAGGATAAACTCCTTTATCGATAAGGTTTCTTATTGACGAAACTACCAAGTCTTTATCTTCCTTATAAGTTACCCCAAACCACTGATCCGTTGTTTTTAATACTTTAACTTTTACTTTGCCCGAATTAACCAATTTACCTACTACTTCCGGAAGAAGATATTCTTTCTTGACTTCATCCGGTTTAAGTTCTGCTAAAAATTCTTCGAATCCCTTCTTAAGCTCATTAAACAGACTGGGTTTAAATCCCCACATATTCATTGATACCACACTGTCAAGGTCTATGGTAATTTCTTTTTCATTCTTATCCCGGGCTTTGGCAACATTTCCGTCTCTTATAATTCCGCCTGTTTCAACAATATCCACCAGCCAGCCGTTATCATCCGTTTTACAGATACCGCGGGTAACGGCCCCATTTTCACTTAAGGTGTTGCCAAGGACAAAACCTGCCATGCAATACACATACGGATCATTTTCGGAGTTAAGAAAATTATATATTAACCTGAAAGACTCCTTTCCGTAGTAATCGTCTGCATTAATAACAGCAAAAGGTTCGTTTACTACATTTTTACAACATAAGACTGCCTGGCCTGTCCCCCAGGGTTTTGTTCGCCCTTCCTGCACCTTATATCCGTTAGGCAAATCATCAAGTTCCTGAAATACATATTCTACATTTATAAGTTTCTCTATACGGTTTCCGATAACTTCTTTAAAATCTTTTTCCAAATCCTTGCGGATGATAAATACAACTTTGTTAAATCCCGCTTCGATAGCATCATATATGGAATAATCCATAATTATTTCGCCGTTTGGTCCAACAGGCTCCAGTTGTTTAATTCCCCCGTATCTGCTCCCCATACCTGCTGCCATAATAACTAATGATGTAACAGAAGACAATGTAAAAACCTCCGTTCCTAGAAATTTCTATATATATTATAACCTACTTGTTATATTTTTTCACTAACTATTTATAGGGCCATATCTCTAATCTGATCACAAAGCCTGGAATAGCGGCTTTGCTCATTCTTATTGTCAATCATAAATTTTACCATAGATTCACTGCCTACAATTACAACACAGCGTTTGGCCCTGGTTACGGCAGTATATAAAATATTCCTGTTAAACAAAAGTTTAGGTCCGTCCAAAATCGGCATTACAATCGCCGGATATTCGCTTCCCTGAGACTTATGAACAGTTACGGCATAAGCCAGTTCCAACTCATCCAGCTGGCTGAAGCTGTATTCCACAAGCCTGTTGTCATCAAATTCCACCAGCAAACTTTCGGAAAAAAAGTTGATCTCTTTTATAATACCGGAATCACCGTTAAATACACCGGTACCGGTCTGAACTGTTATCCCGAAGTTGTTTTTTATTTCCCATGCCAGCTGATAATTATTTTTTATTTGCATTACCTTATCGCCTTCACGAAATATATTCTGATTATACTCTTTTTCTTTTTTATTTTCGGAAGGAGGATTAAGTGCAGCCTGCAAGGCTTTATTTAATCTTTCGACTCCCAGTTCACCTTTTTTCATAGGTGTAAGTACCTGTATATCAAAAGATGTGGCATCAACGTATTTAGGAAGCTTATTTTTAACCAAATTAATAATTACGGCAGTTATTACGGCTGAATTATCCCTTTTTAGCATAAAGAAGTCCATACTTTTGTTGTCAAGGTTAATTTGCTCTCCTGCATTTATTTTATGGGCATTTACAATAATATCGCTGCCTTCCGCCTGCCTGAAAATTTTAGTTAGCATAACAACATTAAAACAATGAGAATTAATAATATCTTTTAGAACATTTCCCGGTCCGACACTGGGAAGCTGATTAACGTCACCAACCAATATAAGCCTGGTCCCGACAGATATGGCTTTCAATAGAGCATGCATCAGGCCCAAATCAACCATGGACATCTCGTCTATAATTATCACATCAGCTTCCAAAGGATTATATTCGTTTCTTTCAAATGTAAAGCTGCTTCCTTCCCCTTGTGTGAGTTTGCTAAGCTCCAGCATTCTGTGGATAGTTTTCGCTTCATAGCCGGTGGCTTCGCTCATTCTTTTTGCAGCCCTGCCGGTCGGAGCTGCAAGAAGGATATCTAAACCTTCCGCTTCAAATACCTTGATAATTGCATTTATGGTCGTAGTTTTACCCGTCCCCGGTCCGCCGGTTATAATCAAAAGGCCATTCCTTACGGCCTCAAATACCGCAGTCCTTTGCTGTCCGTCAAGAACTGTTTTTGTCTGTTCTTCAATCTGGGCCACCCTGTTGCTTAAGGCCTTTTGATCATAATCATATTTTATATTTAAATCATGAAGCATCCTGGCTACGTTTAATTCCATATAATAAAATACGGAAGAATAAATTAACCGTCCCTCTTTTCCGTCAACCACTACAATTTTCTTTTCTAAACTTAAATCGGTTATTTGGCGGTAGATTGATTCTTCGTCGGATAAAAGCAAACTTTTTGCTCTAGCTATAAGATCAGTTTCAGGCAAATATACATGCCCCTCTGTATTAGCCTGCATAAGCAAATACAAAATACCTGCTTTAATTCTGAATTCCGAATTCGGTTCTATACCCACTCTTCTTGCAATTTCATCTGCGGTTTTAAATCCTATCCCGGTTATATCTTCAGCCAGTTTATAGGGGTTTTCCCTTATTATGTCGTACATCCTCCGACCGTATTCTTTAAATATCTTTACGGCCAAATTCCCGGTAATATTATATTTTTGCAGGAACATCATGGCATCTCTCATGTCTCTTTTTTCTTCAAACTGCCTGTATATGTCTATAGCCATGCGTTCACTTATGCCTTTTACCTCCGAAAGCCTTTCAGGCTCTTCAATTATTATTCTGAAAGTGTTGTCACCAAACTTTTTAACTATTCTGGATGCAAGAACTTTTCCTACGCCTTTAATGGCACCGGAACCCAAATATAACTCAATAGAATAGGCATCTTCAGGTTCTTTGATTTCATATGACTCGATCAGAAATTGCTCTCCATACACCGGATGCTCCGTAAAGGCGCCCGTTGCCTGAATAAATTCTCCCTCATTTATGAATGTAATGTAACCGACACAGGTAATTTCTGTTTCATTTTGTATTATTGTAAAAATCGTATAACCGTTTTCATCGTTACGAAAAACGATCCTGTCTACAAATCCTTCTACTGTTGCAGCAATAGGGGCCACCTCCTAAAACGTGTGTTTGTAAAAAATGTCATTTCAAACTATAACCCATAAGGGCTATATGTTTAAAATGACATTGACAAAACTATAATTCAACTGTTGCCTATGTAATTAGCCGTTTCTTTTTATTGACTCATAAAGCATCTGAGCCAGACCCAGCCCCTGGTTTTCTGTGGCACTTTTTGCATACTCCTGATAAAGCATGTCACCAAAAAACTCTCTGTATGAATTCTTTTTCTCTTCATAAGGAATTGTTTTTTCCATACCTTTCATGACCTGCTCAAGGAAATATGCCTCAAAGCTTTTGCATACTTCCATAAGTTCATCATCGGTGGCAATTTTTGATTTTAATTTGTCTTCTAATGTTTTTGCCTGAATATCACCGGCTGCAACTTTACCCGCCGTTAAATACTGCATATTAGAATCTATTGAAAAACTCATTAAGGCTTCTCTCCTTTTCTCTTAGGAAGCGTTGGTGTCTAAAAGTTTATTATGTAATATCTTAAACTCTTTTTGTAAAAACCGTTTAAATTTTATTATCTAAGATTATTAGCCTGTTGAAGCATTTGGTCAGCCGCTGTAATAACCTTGGAGTTCATTTCATATGCCCTTTGAGCAACTATAAGGTTAACTATTTCGTCAACCGCCTGGACATTGGAACCCTCCAGATATCTTTGCCTCAACTTACTTTTTGACAATGTTTCATCCTCAAATTCCAATCTGGGTGCTCCGGAGCTTTCAGTTTCTTTCAGTATACTTCCGGATACTTTCAGAAGGCCGGCCGGATTATTAAACTGAGCCACTCCGATTGTTATGTCCATAAAAATCTGTTCGTTATTTTCATTGCTATAATAAAATTCCCCGTATTCGTTTACGGTAATGTTTGATGGATTATATATGTCATCTATAACTATGGGTTCTCCGTTGATATCAAGAACCGGGTTTCCGTCAGAATCGGCCAATGTTAAACCTAAAGGCCCGTTAGCCAGTCCGAATGATCCGTTTCTGGTATAGCCTACACTTCCGTCAGGCAAAGCTATCATGAAAAATCCTTTTCCTTCTATGGCAAAATCGAAATCGTTGCCTGTTTCAACCAAAATTCCCTGGGTATATTGAGAAGTAACCGCCGAATTTCTTACACCCAATCCAACCTGTATGCCTACCGGTTTAGGATTACCGTTATTGTCATAGGATTCTTCCTGAATTGTCTGATATAAAAGGGTTTTAAACTCTGCCGATTCTCTCTTATAACCTGTAGTATTTATATTAGCCAGATTATTGGATATAATGTCTACGTTTGTTTGCTGGGCCGTCATACCTGATGCTGCGGTCCACAATGATCTCATCATAATATTTTCCTCCTATTCGGGTAAGAAATTAAAGTTAAAATTAAACTTTACCGACTGAATTTGCAGCCAAATCAAGGGTTTGATCGATGGACTGTATGACCTTCTGATTGGCTTCATATGCTCTGGTTATAGCAATCATTTCAACCATTTCCGTCACGACGTTTACATTGGATTGCTCAGTATAACCCTGCATAACCTTTGCTTCGGCAGGCACGGTCACTGCACCGTCAACAGCCTCAAACATAGTGTCTCCCGTTTTTTTCAGATAGTTATAATCCTCAAAATCGGTAAGTAAAACAGTATCCACGTAATTACCGTCTGCATAGATAGCGCCGGTTGCATCAACAACTATATCTGTTGCATCTATAGGAACTACTATCTCTCCTGCTTCACCCATAAGGCGGTTTCCTTCTGTATCCACAATATAGCCTTCATTCGTCATTGTAAAGCTGCCGTTACGTGTATATTTGGTAGTGGTATTGCCGTACCTGTCCGTAACCGACAGGGTAAAAAATCCTTTGCCTTCCAATGCAAGATGATAAGGTTGTCCTGTTTGCCTTAAAGAACCCTGTGAAAAGTTTGTATAAACTTCACCCAGCTTTACTCCAAGGCTCATCCTTCCGATTGGCCTGTCGTTATAGGCTTCGGAAGCGTCCCTTACCTTTATGGTAAGGACATCGTCAAATGCCTGATTGGTTACATTATCTGTTTTATAACCTACCGTAGCGGCATTTGCCAAATTGTTTGCAATTATATCCAATCTTTTCTGCTCATTTGACATTCCTGTGTAAGCTGTAAATAAGCCTCTTACCATTTTATTTTCCTCTTTTCCCGCTTAAAAATTCAACAAATTTACCTGTACCTATAGCAACTGCAGTCATAGGATCTTCAGCAGTCATTGTAGTAATGCCCGTTTTTTCCTGGATAAGCTGTTCTATACCGTATAACAGGCAACCTCCGCCTGTTAGTACTATACCGCGGTCCGCTATGTCGGCTGCCAGTTCCGGAGGGGTTTTTTCTAAAACACTATGAACCGCTTCAACAATCTGTGCTGTCGGCTCTCTTAGTGCTTCTTCGGTTTCCTCCGAAGTTACAACTATAGTCTTTGGAAGACCTGTTACCAGATTTCTTCCTCTTACTTCCATTGATACCGATTCGGGTCTGCGGTAAGCCGAACCTATCTTTATCTTTATTTCTTCGGCAGTTCTTTCACCGATTAACAGATTATGTTTCTTTCTCATATACCTTACTATGGCATCGTCAAAGTCATCTCCGGCAACCTTAACCGAAGTACTTACTACGGTGCCTCCCAGGGAAATAACTGCTATATCTGTAGTTCCGCCACCAATATCTACAATCATATTTCCGCAAGGTCTTGATATATCTATACCTGCACCTATAGCTGCGGCAATGGGTTCTTCAATTATAGCTACTTCTCTGGCACCTGCCTGGTATGTTGCATCTTCAACTGCCTTCTTTTCAACCTCAGTTACACCGCTTGGGACACAGACACTGATTCTGGGTTTTCTGAATCTGTGCTTGCCTACGGCTTTTTGAATAAAATATTTAAGCATTTTTTCGGTTACCGTATAGTCGGATATTACACCCTGTCTTAAAGGTCTTACCGCCACAATATTTCCTGGGGTTCTTCCCAGCATAAGCCTGGCTTCTTCTCCAATAGCCTTAATTTTATTGGTATCTCTGTCGAATGCAACTACAGACGGTTCTCTAAGAACAACACCTTTCCCTTTTATATAAACCAATACACTTGCCGTTCCCAAATCAATTCCTATATCGGTGCTCAACATCTTGTAACTCCTTTCCTATACCGTAAAAATTACATTTTATCTGGTATTTTAGCAAATAGTTCTTAATAAAATTCTTCACAGAAAAAAAGAAAATAATGCAGTATTTCTTCATTTCTTTGGCGTAAAATCTTAATTTCTCTTCAAGTCTGCCGAACTTAACATATTAATATAAATTCTGAAATATATTATATCTTATTTTCCGTTTTTTTCAAAGGTTATTTTATAAAGTTGGATAAATCGTCAAAATATACACCATACTTTTGTGGCAACTTAAATCTATTTTAAACTTAAACTCCATATATTTCTGTGTCTCGGAATATTTTCAATATACATTAACATAAAATGAACTTGCTTATTTTCATCCTATCAAAATAAATCGATAGTATAAAATTTACGAAACAATATCTTACTTAATATATTTATCGTAATTTTTTTAAAACTTATTTAGCCTAATAACAGTATTATTATAAAATTTATATTACATCCAATTATTGACTCAAAATCATATTTTTCATAGTTATTGTAAAAAACTCCCGGATATAAGCATGCTTAATCCGGGAGTTTGAATTACCAAGATATATTTAATTGTTGCAGGTCAGATATATTTCGGCATTTTTACCGTTTCTCCTTGAAAAAATCACCATAATTTCTCCAAGGATTAACCCGCTTACGTTTAATTATTCGATAATAGCAGCAACCTTACCGGAACCTACGGTTCTTCCGCCTTCACGAATAGCGAAGCCTAAACCTTGTTCCATAGCGATAGGATAAATGAGCTCGATAGTCATTTCTACGTTATCGCCAGGCATGCACATCTCTACGCCTTCAGGCAGAGTGATAACACCGGTAACGTCAGTTGTTCTGAAATAGAACTGAGGTCTGTAATTGTTGAAGAAAGGAGTATGACGTCCGCCTTCTTCCTTGGTCAATACGTAAACCTGAGCTTTGAATTTCTTATGGCAAGTAACTGTGCCGGGTTTGCACAGAACCTGTCCTCTTTCAATTTCATTTCTCTGAACACCACGAAGAAGTGCACCGATATTGTCGCCGGCAACAGCTTCGTCAAGAAGCTTTCTGAACATTTCGATACCGGTAACAACAACCTTGCGGTTTTCTTCGGTAAGACCTACGATTTCAACTTCCTCAGAAACTTTTAAGGTACCACGCTCTACACGGCCGGTAGCAACTGTACCACGACCGGTAATGGAGAATACGTCCTCAACAGGCATAAGGAAAGGCTTATCGCTTTCTCTTTGAGGATCGGGAACCCAATTGTCAACAGCCTCAATAAGCTCAAGAATCTTGTCGCCCCACTCACTGTTAGGATCTTCAAGAGCACCGAGAGCTGAACCACGGATAACAGGAGTCTCATCTCCAGGGAAGTCATACTCGTTAAGAAGGTCTCTAACTTCCATCTCAACCAGGTCTAATAATTCAGGATCGTCAACCATGTCGCACTTGTTCATGAATACTACGATGTAAGGAACACCTACCTGACGGGAAAGAAGGATGTGCTCTTTAGTCTGAGCCATAACACCGTCAGTAGCAGCAACTACCAGGATAGCGCCGTCCATCTGAGCAGCACCGGTAATCATGTTCTTAACGTAGTCAGCGTGTCCTGGGCAGTCAACGTGAGCATAGTGTCTCTTATTGGACTCATACTCAACGTGAGAAGTGGAAATTGTGATACCTCTTGCTCTCTCTTCGGGAGCCTTGTCGATCTTATCGAAAGGAATTTCTTCACCGGTACCAAGTCTTGCATGAAGGGTCTTGGTAATAGCTGCGGTAAGAGTTGTCTTGCCGTGGTCAACGTGACCTATTGTACCGATATTACAATGCGGTTTTGATCTTTCAAATTTAGCCTTAGCCATTTTACAACGTCCTCCTTTAATTATTAAATGCTTCTAAGCAAATATTTACGCCCGGATATTCCCTCTAGGGATCTCCTCATACGGCTTGTTTATATATTGTCTCATATGCCCTATTATATTTCAACTTAGAAATATTTTCAAGCACTAAGAAATGAAATTATACTAATTGTTTAATAAATTATTTACAGGCAAGCCTATTTTTTAATTTTAGTTGCCAATACTTTTTCCTGAACATTCTTAGGCACCTGTTCATATGAATGGAAGAACATGGAATATGCACCACGACCTTGTGTACGAGAACGAAGTGATGTTGCATATCCGAACATTTCTGCCAAAGGAACATATGCCCTTATCAGCTTGGAGCCGTTAAGATCTTCTGTAGCTTCGATACGACCGCGACGGGCGTTGATATCACCGATAACATCACCCATGTAATCATCGGGTACCGTAACTTCTACTCTCATAATAGGCTCAAGCAGTACAGCATCACCTTTGCTCATAGCATCCTTAAATGCCATGGAACCGGCAATCTTAAATGCCATTTCACTGGAGTCAACTTCATGGTATGAGCCGTCAAATACAACTGCCTTAATACCAAGTACAGGATATCCGCCAAGAATACCGGCTTTTGCGGCTTCTTCTATACCGGCACCGACAGCAGGAATGTATTCCTTAGGAATAGCGCCTCCGACAACTTCAGATGAAAACTCGAATGTCTTCTCTCCGTTGGGATCGATAGGCTCAAAGCGAACTTTACAGTGACCGTATTGTCCGCGTCCGCCGGATTGTCTTGCATATTTGCTGTCAACTTCAACAGTCTTGGTGATTGTCTCCTTATAAGCAACCTGCGGAGCACCTACGTTAGCTTCAACCTTGAATTCACGAAGCAGTCTGTCTACGATAATATCAAGATGAAGCTCACCCATACCTGCAATAATTGTCTGACCGGTTTCTTCGTTGGTATAAGCCCTGAATGTCGGATCTTCTTCAGCCAGCTTAGCCAGAGCTTCACCCATCTTATCCTGTCCTGCTTTAGTCTTAGGCTCGATTGATACCTCAATAACCGGTTCAGGGAATTCCATTGACTCTAAAATTATCGGATGCTGTTCATGGCAAAGGGTATCACCTGTTGTTGTAAACTTAAGGCCTACTGCAGCAGCAATGTCTCCGGAATATACTTTTTCCAGCTCTTCTCTCTTGTTTGCATGCATCTGCAGAAGACGGCCTACTCTTTCCTTCTTGCCTTTTGTGGAGTTAAGCACGTATGAACCGGAGTTTAATGTACCGGAATATACTCTAAAGAATGCCAACTTACCTACAAAAGGATCGGCCATAATCTTAAACGCCAATGCCGCAAACGGTTCGTCATCCGAGGATTTTCTTGTAATTTCATTTCCGTCCGGATCCACACCTTTAACATCTGCTATATCGGTAGGAGCCGGCAAGTATTCAATAACGGCATCCAGTAACTTCTGAACACCCTTGTTGCGATATGCCGAACCGCAAAGTACCGGAATAATTTGAACGTCTATTGTAGCTTTTCTTAACGCAGTCTTAAGTTCCTGTATAGTAATTTCTTCGCCTTCCAGGTACTTTTCGGTAAGCTCATCGTCTGTTTCGGCGATGGCTTCAATCATTTTGGCTCTGTACTCTTCAGCTAAATCCTTCATATCTTCCGGTATATCGGTAACTTCGATATCTTCACCCTTATCGTCCTTATAATAGTATGCTCTCATTTCAAATAAATCTATAAGGCCTTTAAAGGTATCTTCTTTACCGATCGGAAGTTGGATGGCAACCGGGTTTTTGCCCAGTCTTTCTCTGATCATTTTTATAACATTAAAGAAATCTGCACCGGCAATGTCCATTTTATTTACAAATGCCAGTCTCGGTACATGATATTTGTCGGCTTGACGCCATACAGTTTCAGACTGAGGCTCAACCCCGCCTTTTGCGCAAAATACGCCGACCGCACCGTCCAGAACACGAAGGGAACGTTCAACCTCAACGGTAAAGTCCACGTGTCCGGGAGTGTCGATAATATTAATACGGTGCGGCAATGCGCCGGGAGCCTTTTTATGCTCGATTTCCTGAGTCCAGAAACATGTGGTCGCTGCCGAAGTTATGGTGATACCTCTTTCCTGTTCCTGCTCCATCCAGTCCATGGTAGCGGTACCTTCATGTGTATCACCGATTTTGTAATTTACACCGGTATAGTACAAGATACGTTCGGTCAGTGTAGTCTTACCCGCATCTATGTGTGCCATAATACCGATATTTCTGGTTCTTTCTAACGGATATTGTCTTTCTGCCAAAGATAATTCCTCCTTAATTCATGACAAGCAAATCATGTCTATAACTTGCTTGATAATGGCATAGAATGATAAACGATTTTCTGATTTCATGTTCGCACGATTTAGTTTATCATGATAAACCAAATGCAATTCTAATAGACCTTCTCCTTTATACAAATGCTTAACAAATTGTCAAGAATTAAAGAAGAACATGCTATGATACTTTTCTATTACCATCTATAATGAGCAAATGCCTTGTTTGCTTCTGCCATTTTATGCATATCTTCTTTTTTCTTAACTGCTGCACCTGTATTATTTGCAGCATCCAGAATTTCATTCGCCAGTCTTTCCTGCATGGTCTTTTCTCCTCTTTCTCTGGAGTATAATGTTAACCAACGCAGTGCCAGCGCCTGTCTTCTTTCAGGTCTAACCTCTACCGGAACCTGATAGGTAGCACCACCAATACGTCTTGCCTTAACTTCAAGTACAGGCATAATGTTATTCATTGCTTCTTCGAACACTTCGATGGGATCCCTTCCGGTTTTTTCTCTTACCCTATCAAAAGCTCCGTATACAATCTTCTGAGCGACACCTTTTTTACCGTCGATCATAACGTTATTGATCAACTTTGTTACAACCTTATTGTTGTAAATCGGATCCGCCAGAACATCTCTTTTAGGTACACGTCCTTTTCTTGGCACGCTTCTTCCCTCCTTAACAATACTTAACGAAATAATTTCGTTAGTTAAATTAATTCACAGGTACTCACAAATGAAAGATCATTGCTTTCCTTTTTTGTGTCCGTGCCCAGCTTAATTTATATTCCATCTTGAAATATTTCTACTTCATAATTTGTAACCCACAGAAATACAAATCAAAAGGAAATAAAAAATTAATCCGGCACTTAACACACTTTTTTCAATTATTTCTTCGCATCTTTAGGTCTCTTAGCACCATATTTTGAACGGCCCTGTCTTCTGTTGGCAACGCCAGCAGTATCAAGGGTACCTCTGATAATATGGTATCTGGTACCGGGCAGATCCTTAACTCTTCCGCCTCTGATCAGTACAACGCTATGCTCCTGAAGGTTGTGGCCTTCACCGGGAATATAGGCTGTAACTTCGATACCGTTGGACAGACGAACTCTCGCAATCTTACGAAGAGCCGAGTTAGGCTTCTTAGGAGTTGCGGTTCTTACGGCAGTACATACACCTCTCTTTTGCGGTGAGGGTGCGTCCGTAACTTTCTTTTTCAGTGAGTTAAATCCCTTCTGCAAAGCAGGTGCAGTGGACTTATACTCAACTGTCTTTCTGCCCTTTCTGACAAGCTGGTTAAATGTAGGCATTAATTTTTCACCTCCTGAAATTAAATAAAGAAGTTCTGTGGTTTTAAGTTGTATCGTATATGCTATAATCATCAGCAAAATACGCACAAAAAATACATTACATGCAAGTTTGCATGCTAAATGATTATAAGGTTTTCGTTATTAATTGTCAAGAAAAAATTTTATTGGTACCTGACACTGTAAACAAATTATGAACAATATGTAACTTTTTTGTTAACATTTCTTTATTTTCTTATATATTATTAACTGTACTTGTACATCTTTATACCAATATATTAGGCAACAACATAGCCACTGTCGCAGCATACACCGCATCCAGCCAGAAAACCGATCCCACAGCACCGATATATATTAAGCCAATAATAGGTGCAGTTAGAATTTTAGGAATAATACCGATATTTTTATTTTTTAGAATGTGTTTAATCATTGCTTTAGCGTCCACGGTACTGGGGAACGCATGCATTAAAATTGAAAATCCGGCCCATACAAGTATAATGTTTATAAAATCCGTCCTTACCTTAAATGCAAAAAACTCTATAGAAGCCGGCAATATAATGAGGCACCCCAATAAAGTATTTATAATAAACGGTCCTACAGATGTCAGAAACACTTTGCCGGGATGGTCGGTTGATTCATGAATAACATAGCCGTTCGGATTTTTAAACTGAAAATATTTAACTTCAATAACTTTAATACCACATAAGTAACAAAATATCTGATGAGCCAATTCGTGAACTATCACTCCGGGAAATGTTAAGATTGATATTATAAATCCAGGAATTACCATGCATATACCTCCCAGTCAAGATAATATTCTTCCAATGTTAAGTCTCCATTTAAAAGACTTAAAGTATCCAGGTCTAGCTGTCCGTTCAATTCGATAATTTCGTTTTTAATTGCTTCTGCTTCTTTGTTGTTTCCGTTAAAATTTAAAGCTATCATATAGGTTTCACGTATGTAGTTTCCGTCAGGATTATAATTATAAGCTTCTTGTGCTGCCTTTAAGCCCTCTGCAAAATCTCCTTTTAGCATATGAATAATCGATAAAGCTCTTAAAGCCCCTGCGTCCCTTTTATCTTTTGCCAAGGCCTCATATATATATAGTAGAGCATTCTCATAATCGCCGGCTCTCCTGTATCTGTTACCCAACTGTACACGAACATCATAGCATTCTGGATCATCTCTGTAGCAATCCATAAAATAATTAATTGCATATTCCGTATTATACTCATATAATCCCAGAAAATAATTGACAACCGCATGATTAATATTTTCATCAAATAATAGCCCTATTAAATTATAAATAATTTCCTGTCTGATAGTTTCTTCATCACTGTAATCTAAAGCCTGATTTATTATTGCATTAACCTGATCCGTAGTATAAAAATATTTGTCCAACCAAGATGTATATGTCTCTACCCATTGATACTCAGCATTAGTCAATTTCTTCCCGACCATATATGTATCATGAACATATGCAGCATATTCATAATAACCGTTTTCCAAAGACTGTTCTATTGTCCTGATTATTATAGGAAGTGATTCAGGATATTTTTCTGTCAAAATATGCAGGTCATTTAAAACCTGTGATGTCTCACCGTATTCTACTCTTTCTTTTGCGGTCTTAAATGTTCTGTAATCTTTTAAAATGCCGGGAAATTTAATCAGGCTGATAACACTCACTATAATGATAGTGCCCAAAAATAATATAACCGGAAGCGGAACTTTAAGCTTGATATCGTTTGCACTATCACAAGCTGTCTCAGCCATACTGTTATCAGAGCTTTGCTCATTCATAGCTTCATTAGTATTTTGATTATTTTCTCCGATTAAATTGTTTGGTACTTCCACCCTATTCATCCCCTTTAAGCAAAAATATAATTACATCACAAATTCTATCATTTTTTTATAATTTTTTAAATATTTTTATCAATTTTACATAATTTTTTTATTTGCTTATGATAATACTTATTTTTATGCATAAATTTACATAATTTGATTATAATATCTAATTTATGTATTGACATTTTTTATTCTTCTATTTATACTAATAAAAAATCTAATATTTACCAGAAACCGTTGAGTAAGAAGAGTAGATATTACGATTTATTTACAGAGAGCTGCAGAGGGTGGAATTGCAGTAATAAATGTAATATCGAATGGGCTTACGAGGGCAGGAAGAAAGTCGGCTTAAGCCGACAAGTAATGCCTGACGGGAACTCCGTCCGTTATCAAGGGAGCATGTATGTCAGTACATGGAAATGAGGGGGTGCTTTGCACCAAAGTGGGTGGTACCGCAGAAGCAATAAAGCTTTTGTCCCAGTAAAATTACTGGAACAAAAGCTTTTTTAATTTCTTAAATTATCAATTGTATAAATTTAAATTTAAAAAGAAAGGAGAATTAATATGGCTAAAAAAATACCGCACAGACTGTATTTGACCGAGGAGCAGATGCCCAAGCAATGGTACAATCTCAGAGCCGATATGAAAGAACAGCCGGATCCTTTGCTGAATCCCGCAACACTTAAACCAGTTACGGCAGAAGATTTATATCCTGTTTTCTGCGAAGAACTTGCCCGTCAGGAATTGGACTCAACAACAAGGTATATCGATATTCCGGAAGAAATACAGGAATTTTACAAAATGTATCGCCCCTCTCCTTTAATCCGGGCATATAACTTAGAAAAGGCCCTGCAAACTCCCGCAAAAATCTATTTTAAATTTGAAGGCAACAACACTTCAGGCAGTCACAAATTAAACTCAGCTATTGCTCAGGTATATTACGCCAAAAAACAGGGACTTAAAGGCCTTACTACCGAAACGGGAGCAGGCCAATGGGGGACCGCACTGGCAGAAGCCTGTGCTTACTACAAACTTCCCCTTACCGTATTTATGGTAAAGGTATCTTACGAGCAAAAGCCTTTCCGCAAAACTGTTATGCAGACATTCGGAGCAGAAATAATCCCAAGCCCTAGCAATACCACAATAATAGGCAAGGAAATCTTAAAAAATGACCCGGAAACTACGGGAAGTTTAGGATGCGCCATTTCCGAAGCCGTTGAAAAAGCCGTATCCACCCCCGGTTACCGTTATGTTCTTGGTTCGGTTTTGAATCAGGTACTTTTACATCAGTCTATAATCGGCCTGGAAGCCAAAACAGCAATGGAAATGCTGGACGAATATCCCGATATTGTTATCGGATGTGCCGGTGGAGGTTCAAACCTGGGGGGACTTATAGCGCCTTTTATGCAGGATAAGTTAACCGGAAAGGCTTCTCCCAGGATAATTGCGGTTGAGCCAGCCTCATGTCCTTCATTTACCAGAGGAAAATATGCATACGATTTTTGCGATACCGGAAAAGTTACGCCTCTTGCCAGAATGTATACATTAGGAAGCAGCTTCATCCCTTCGGCCAATCATGCCGGCGGCCTTCGTTATCACGGTATGTCTCCTATTTTATCAAAGCTGTATCATGACGGTTATATGGAAGCAGTTGCCGTTGAACAGACCAAGGTATTTGAAGCAGCCGTATTTTTTGCAAAACAGGAAACCATCCTTCCCGCACCTGAATCGGCTCATGCCATCCGGGTGGCAATTGATGAAGCTATAAAATGCCGTGAAACCGGTGAAGAAAAAACCATTCTTTTCGGTCTTACAGGCACTGGTTACTTCGATATGACCGCCTATAATGCATATTTAAGCGGTACAATGACAGACTATATTCCCAGTGATGAAGATTTGCAGAAAGGTTTTGACCTGCTTCCTAAAGTTGATATTTAATATTTTTTATAAACGTTGTATATGTTGTTCAAAGATAAATTATTAGATAACATACATAAATATCTGCCGAAAAATAGGTATTATGATTGGAAATATTAATTATATAAACATCATAATACCTATTTTATTTGTGTCATGTTTACTTTCCCAAATTCTTACTTGTTTTCTAAAAATTATAGCTGTGTTATAATATAGAGCAATGTTGTTTTCACAGGTAATAATGGGCTATGTTTGAAATAGTATTAGGATTTGCCATAAATATCATAATTTATAATAATATAAAAAAGAATTCCCCAGCCAAATGATTCTAAGATTTTTTAATATGCGATTCGTTAAATAGGCAGTAAAACGGAACTTAAAAAACATATTGGAAAGGAATGTTTATGAAAAGAATTTTATTAATGGTCTTTAGAAGCTTATTTAATCTTCCTTTTTGGCTTTTTAAGATATTTAAGTTATGCAATACGGAAAAATATGATGCCAGGACCAGATATGCATTTTTGCATAAAATTATGCCTACCATAGTCAGACGGGGCAGAATAAATATTCATGTAACAGGACTTGAAAATCTCCCCAAAGAAAACGGGTATATAATGTTCCCCAATCACCAGGGACTTTTTGATGCTCTGGCTTTTATACAGACACATGAAAGGCCTTTTGTGCCTGTTATGAAAAAAGAAGTTAAGGATATATTCCTGATTAAACAGGCGATAACTTTACTCCAGGCCGAAATTATAGACCGTGAAGATATCAGACAGTCTTTAAAAGTAATTAACAATATGACCGAACGAGTTAAAAACGGGGAAAATTTTTTGATATTTGCCGAAGGTACCCGCTCAAAACAGGGCAATACTCTGCTTGAATTTAAAGGCGGAACCTTTAAAAGTGCCATAAATGCCAAATGCCCAATTGTTCCTGTAGCCCTGATTGATTCATATAAGGCCTTTGATACCGGGTCCATAAAAAAGATAACGGTACAGATTCATTACTTAAAACCACTCTATTACGAAGACTATAAAGATATGAAATCAACCGAAATAGCCCGAACTGTCTCTGACATGATACAGAGCAAAATACTATCTGTAAATAAAGCATAGAATAAATTATTTGGAAAATGTATATAATATTACCACATTTGTCCAACATAATAATTTATGCCTAGCCTGCTTACTTACAAACTATGCTAATATGACTACAGCAGGCGGCCATGCAAAAACGGAAGGTGAATTATGAGAATAAAAAAAGCCTTATTTTTGGCGGTGTTTTTGTCAATTTACTGTATCTTCATTTTAATATGCATTTTTAAACCTCCATATATGGCAGCCAATGAAGATACGGCGCTTATAGAAGAAAATAATAGCAATACTATAGAAAATTTTAACAACAATGAATCGATAGCTTCCATTTCAACTAAAACATTTATTTACGAAAAGTACCAGAATGCCAAAGCAGACGTCGCCACACCTGAAGATTCGCAGGAAAGTCTTACTCTTAAAGCGGAATCTGAAACCGGCCTGAAATTAAGCGATGAATCATTAAATGAGATTAATGAAACAAGCGATTTAATTCAGGAGCTTGTTCCATCTGATTATTCCGATATAGGAATATCCATAGCGAATACTTATGTAAATATCAGAGAAAAAGCCAGTACCGACAGCCCCGTTAAAGGTAAACTTTACAGGGACGGTGCAGCCAAAATCCTTAATACGGTCGGTGATTGGTATTATATAGAATCGGGAAACGTTAAAGGATATATAAAATCCAAATATCTTAAAACAGGTATTCCAACTTTAGATCTGATAGAAAAATATGGCACCTTACGTATAACCGTAAATACCGACGGTTTAAATGTAAGAAAAAGCCCTGAAATTGACTCGGAAAGAATAGGTGTAATATATCGGAATGAATGTTATACCGTAACCGGTTTTTTAGGCGAATGGGTAGAAATTGAAGTACCTGATAAAAATATCACAGGTTTTGTTAGCAAAGAATATGTTAATTTGCTCGTTGATTTTAAAACAGCAATATCCATAAATGAAGAAGAACTCAATAAATCAGAACAAAAAGAAAAAAACAAATATAATACCGGACTTAAAAACCGAGATCCTTTAGATTACTCCAAAGAAGACTTAAAACTTTTAGCCTGCCTGGTCTATGCGGAGGCAGGCAATCAGAGTTATGAAGGGAAACTGGCTGTGGCAAATGTTGTTATAAACAGGGTAAAATCCTCAAAATTTCCGAACACTATAAAGGATGTTATCTATCAACCGGGCCAGTTTACTGTGGTAAAAAACGGTTCTTTGGCAAAGCAGCTGAAAAAATACGACAATTATTCGTCAAAATCCCAACTGCAGGCTATTAAAGCCGCCAAGGCAGCCCTGGAAGGCGAAAATAATATTGGCAACCGTTTATATTTTAACGGATATAAGGCTTCGGTAAAAAAAGGCTATCATAAAAATAAAAATTGCATCAAAATTGGCGATCAACTGTTTTGGTAGTTGTCAGCAAATATCTTCATTGTAAAAATCAAAAAAACAGAGGCTGTAACCGTATTTAACGGTTCAGCCTCATTAATTTTTTAGTAAAGTCTCAGATGCTTTGGAATACCGTTCTCATACTTGACGTTAGTCTCTCCGATAATAAGCGGTCTGAGATATTCCATCATTTCTTCAGTCACATCATTGCCCTCCGGAGTAATCCAGTCAAGGGGTACGGTTTTTTCGTGATTTGCAACTTCACTTACGGGAACGGAAATAAATTCAACCCTGTAAGGATTATTGCTAACTCTCTTAATAGCCGCCATCTTGCCGGTTTCGCCGTTAAGAGCACAATTTACGGCCTTCTGGCCAAGCATGGTAGATTCTATAATATCGGTTTCGCTTCCTATATGAGCGGCAGCTCTTTGCATCAGGTTAAGTTCAACGGCCCTTACCTTGCATCCGATTCTGTTTCTTACCAGTTGTTCCAATGCCCTTGCAGCACCGGCGATATATTTATGTCCGAAATTGTCTACAGCACCGCTGGACATGGAATCTGAAACATATGATCCGTCTTTGTATTTAATACCTTCGCTTACGGCTACCAAAAGGCCGGGTTTAACAGCCTGTTTCTTCTTAATATCCTCTATGAATCTGTCGTCGTCAAAGTCTTTCTCACACAGATAAATCAGATCGGGACCCGGTCCGCCGTTAACTCTTGCCAAAGCAGATGATGCGGTAAGCCAGCCTGCGTTTCTTCCCATTATTTCTACAATCGTTACCGCAGGTATATCATAAACGCTGATATCTCTTTCAAGTTCTGCTATGGTTGTAGCTATATATTTAGCCGCAGAACCAAATCCGGGACTGTGGTCAGTAAGGTTAAGATCGTTGTCAACTGTTTTGGGAGCTCCCATAATATAATAATCATAGTTGTTAACGCTGCAATATTCCGACAGCTTATTAACCGTGTCCATGGAATCATTGCCGCCAATATAGACAAAATACTTAATATCGTATTTTTTAAATGTTTCAATTATTTTCTTATAGCTTTCTTCATCTACTCTCCAGTCTTTCATCTTAAATCTGCATGAGCCTAAAGCAGAAGAAGGAGTGTAGGTAAGAGTATCCAATGCCTGAGTATCCTTCATCAGGTCACTCAAATCAAGAAGGTTTCCTTTAATTGCCCCTTCAATACCATTTTTGGCACCGTAAACCTTATCAACCTTACCGCTTATACGTGCTCCCTGCAAAACTCCAACCAGGGTAGCATTAATCGCTGCAGTAGGTCCTCCCGATTGTGCCACTAACAAATTATTCATTATAGCCCTCCTTATGATATGGTTCATTTACCATTATTACCAACTACCAATTTTATCATGCCCTGTATAGAAGCGTCAAGGCACTAGTTTCCGCATTCAACACTGATTTCATTAAATATATCCAGAATATCATCTACCCGTAGCTTTTTTTTATCTTCTCCCGATTTATCCAGAACTATACCCCCCTGGTGCATCATCAGTAAGCGATTTCCGTATTCGACAGCATAACGAAGATTATGGGTAACCATAATAGTGGTTATCTTCTTTTCTCTTACAATGGCATCTGTAAGAACCATAATTAATTCCGCCGTTTTAGGGTCCAGAGCCGCCGTATGTTCATCCAGTATCAAAAACTCTATAGGAGTCATGGTAGCCATAACAAGGGCAAGGGCCTGCCTTTGTCCGCCGGACAGGGAGCCTACTTTAACATATAACTTATCCTCAAGGCCCAAGCCCAGCTTCCTTAAAAGGTCTTTATAGTAATCAATTCTTTTTTTATCGGTCCCCCGGCTTAGGTTAAATACTTTTCCTTTATTGTCAGCCAGGGACATATTTTCCAAAATGGTCATATTAGGGCATGTGCCTAAAGCAGGATTTTGATAAACCCGCCCTATTTTCATCATTCTTTTATACTCGGCCATATGAGTAATGTCCTGTCCGTTAATTTCTATTCTTCCTTGATCTACGGGAATACTGCCGCAAATAATATTCAGCATGGAGGTCTTGCCTGAACCGTTGCTGCCCACGACTGATACAAATTCTCCCTCTTTTATAGTCAGGTTAAATCCTTTGAACAGACACATTTCATTGACAGTCCCGGGATTGTAATATTTATTAATATCAATCAGCCTGAGCATGGTTTTTTGCCCTCCTCTTCTTTTCGTTGCTTGTTATAAGTATTATAAGGAACAATACGGAGGTTATCAGCTTTTGATCCTGCGCCTTAAGCCCTAAGTTTATCGCAACAGCAACACATGCTTTATATAGTACGGACCCTATGATAACTGCAGTCGTAGCCTTAACTTTTGAAAACCTTTGAAAGGTATTTATACCTATAATAACACTTGCTACACCGGTAACAATTGCCCCGGTACCTATAGATATATCAAAATAACCGTTCTTTTGGGCAAATATGCTGCCGGATACGGCAACAAAGGCATTGGCAATGGAAAGTCCTATTATCTTCATTACTCCCTTATCCTTAGCAAGTGAAGTCACAACCGTTTCGTTGTCACCGACCGCCCTTAAAAGGTATCCGGATTTAGTCCCCAGATACAAATCCAGCAGAACTTTCATAATTACAACTATTAAAAAGAGTATGGTTACTACCAGATAAGGATTGAACCGGTCGGGTATAAGTCTTTCGGTAAACCTGTTTTCGAAAATCGAATCCTTCATAAAAATCGGCACATTGGCACTGCCGGCAACTCTTAAATTAATTGAGTACAGGCCGGTCATTACAATAATTCCTGAAAGCAGGTCCCGTACCTTAAATTTAACATGAATAATCCCCGTTACAATACCTGCCACAGCTCCGATCATGAAGGAAAGAAGCAGGGCAAGCAAGGGATTAACCCCTGCCGTAATTAAAATCGCAGTCAAAGCCCCTCCCAACGGAAAGGTTCCGTCCACCGACAAATCAGGAAAATCCAATATTTTATAAGTTATGTATACCCCCAAAGCCAGGATTGCATATGCAAATCCTTCTTCCAATATACCGAGAATAAAAGTCTGCATTTTTCCTCCTTAGTCAGCTTAAACCTAAAATCATTATTCTGCCTTATGCCAATATTTAAGCTAATCTGTATTATTCGAATTTTTTAATATAACATATCCTGAATTCTCTTACTATAATTATATATGATTTTGTATAAACCCCAATATATCTCTGTCATTATTCCGCTATACTGTCAAACATTTCCTTTGCGTTATTTACCAGGTCATCGGGTAAAGTTATCCCAAGATTTTCTGCCACTGCAAAGTTGCCGTAGAATGCAAATTCCTCTATAATTTCAAACTTAATATCACTGGCCTTTTTCTCTCCTTTAAGAACCTGGGCCGCCATTCTGCCTGTCTGTTTGCCAAGGTCATAATAATCAAGCCCCATAGTTGCAAGGCAACCTATCTTCACCTGTTCAACTTCGCTGCCGAATACGGGAATGTTCTTTTTGGCAGCCTTATCAAGAATAATAGGCAGGGCGCTGACCACTGTGTTATCCGTCAGATTATTGATACAATCCACTTTTTCCAGCAGATTATCTGCTGCCAGAGGAATATCGGCCGCAGTAGAGATTCCGCTTTCTATGATTTCAAAACCAAAACCGGGAGCGGCAGCCTTATACTCTTCTATAGCCGACAGGGAGTTAACCTCGCTGGTAGTGTACATTATACCTATTTTTTTTGCTTCCGGCAGAATTTTTCTTATCATTTCCAGTTGCTTTTCAACCGGAAGCTTGTCACTGGTACCTGTTGTATTGCCGTTAGGGGTACCGTCTTCTTTCGCCAGTTCCGCTTTTATAGGATCAGTAACCGCTGTAAATATTACCGGAATATTCGTATTTTTTGCTGCGCCAAAAGCACTTTGAGCCATAGGAGTGGCAATGGCACAGATTAAATCAACTTTTTTTGCTATAAAATTCTTTGAAATCTGGGAAGCCATATTGGCATCGGCCTGAGCGTTCTCATACAAGACTTTTAGGTTTTCTCCCTCCTTAAATCCGGCTTCCGCAAGTCCTGCTATAAAACCTTCCCTGCAGTTATCAAGTGAACCGTGCTCTGCAAATTGCCCTATGCCTATAACAACTTCATTGTCTTTCTTGGAACATCCGGCAAAAAGTGCTGCAAGTAAGGATAAAGACAAAATTACAGTGATAATTTTTTTCATACTTACTCCTCCTCTTTTAAAATTAAAATGATATCTCTAAAAATGTTTGGATATAAAAATATTATCTGATTGCTTAATTTATGTTTTTCGATATTTCAGCACATCTTTTACACTTACTTGAGTAATTGTCAGATTTAAAGCGGATATTTTCCCAATAAAAAAATCTCAAGTATAAAATACTTGAGACGAATAAAATCCGCGGTGCCACTCAATTTGGCAAATACTTGCCCACCTCTTACATATACGTTACATATATGCCATCCTTTTAACGGAGATGGATTCCGTCAACGCCTACTGCAATTTCGGGTTGCCCTCGAAAGCCCATTCAGCTAAAGACTCCATATCGCACTCTCACCGCCGGCGACTCTCTGTGATTTCGTACAATAGCCTACTCCTCTTTCTCATCAGTTTAACTATATTATTTATTATGAGCATAATAATACGACTTAAAAATTTTGTCAAGTATCTTCTGTCATAAAAGTGAATATTTATTCAGCTTATTAACGAGATAATCAAGCTGAATTTTATATCATCGTCTTTGCGTATAGCAGATTTCTTTGCTCTTGTTCTGCTGATTTTTGCCTAGATTGGTCTCCACAGCACTCAAAAATGAGCATTTACATTTTACCACTCCGGTGATTAAGAAGATAAGCTTTCACAACACAATAACCTCATGTTTTTTGCCGTCGTCAACCAGCTTAAGGCGCTTGCCATTCACCCTGTTGCCATCTACCAGCAGTGCTTCGGTAGTGAGCCTGCCCCTTTTCCTGTTTTCCACCCTTATCTCATATTCCGAACTTCCATATTTATACCAAACCGTATAATCTCCGAAGCCGGCCGGAGTGGCCGGATCGATAACAAGAGTATCCGCCTCCTTCCTTATGCCCAAAAACCAAAAAAGCAAACCCTGGTACATCCAGCCTGCTGAACCCGTATACCAGCTCCAGCCGCCGCGTCCGGCATATGGCGGACAAGAGGAAATATCCGCCACCATTACATAGGGCTCCTTTTCATACCTGATTGTATCCCTGCTGTTGGAGCAAATATGGATAGGATTAAGCATGGTAAAGAGTTTATGGGCCATGTCATACTCCCTCATCATGGCGGTGGCAATAGCCAGCCATATGGCGGCATGGGTATATTGGCCGCCGTTTTCCCTGATACCCGGCAGATAGTTCTTTATATAACCGGGATTTTTGTTAGTCTTGTTAAAGGGAGGGGTAAGAAGCAAAGATACAAAGTCCTCCTCCCTCACCAGATAGCGCCATGCCGACCGCATGGCCTGTATACTTTTTTCCCTGCTGCCGGCCCCCGATATGATACTCCAGGACTGGCTGATGGAATCTATCATACACTCGTCATTGTCCTTGGAGCCCAGCTTTGTGCCGTCATCATAAAACGCCCTCAGATACCAATTGCCGTCCCAGCAATTTTCATTAAGGCTTCTTTGCAGGCCGTCCCTTTTTGCCTCAAGCTGAGCCGCATATTCGGTATCCTTCATATGCAGACACAAAGGAATAAAATCCGTCAGCACCTTATAAAAGAACCAGCCCAGCCATACGCTTTCACCCTTTCCTCCTATTCCAACCTCGTTCATTCCGTCATTCCAGTCTCCCCCTCCCATCAGCGGGATACCGTGCTGTCCAAAATGGATTCTGTCTATTGTTTTCTTGCAATGTTCATACACACTTCCGGCCTTAGGCGAAACCTCAGGGGTAAACATAATTTCATGTTTACTTTCATCAAGCAAAGGCCCCTTTATATAGTTTACCTCCTCCTTAAGTATAGAATAATCCCCCGTTGCCCTTATATAGACTTCCACCGCATAGGGCAGCCACAGCAGGTCATCACTTATCTTAGTGCGGACTCCCACACCATGAGGAGGGTGCCACCAGTGCTGAACATCCCCTTCTTCAAACTGCCTGCTGCAGGCAATCAAAATCTGAGTGCGCAAAGCATCAGGATCAGCAAGCTGCAATGCCAGCGAATCCTGCAGCTGGTCACGAAAGCCTATGGCACCTCCGCACTGGTAAAAGGCGGTCTTGGCATTTAGTCTGCAGGAAATGGTCTGATATAGGAGCCATCTGTTAATAAGTATATCAATTGCCCTGTCGCCGGTCTTTACCCGAACAGTTCCCAGAATTTTATCCCAGTATTGCCTAACCCTTTCAAGTTCAATTTCAGCATTTGCAATATCCCTGTATTTGCTGCGAAGCTGCTTTATCTCATTCGGATCGTTGCTCTGTCCCAAGGCAAAAAGGACGGTGGAGCTTTCACCGGGCTTCATTTCAAGTGATACCTGTATAGCTCCGCAAGAGTCGTAGCAAACACCGCAATTTTTAGAAAGAGTCTTATCCGCTCCACTGGGGCTTTGTATGGAGCCCTTTAAGCCTATAAACTCCTTCCTGTCACCTGTATAGCCCAGGGTGGGAAGATTAGAAAAGATATATGAAATTCTGTCGCCAAAGTTAAATGTATACAAGTTTTTCGCATAGAAGTAATCCTGCTCCTTGTCATATCCGGTGCATATATAAGGGCTGGTATGCTCCCTGCTGGTCCCCAGCACCCACTCAAGATAATAGCTAAGCCTCAGATACCTGTTCCTGTATGAATTATTGGTTAGCTTAAGCAGCCATAGCTTGATTGACTCATCAATGGGGGTAAATACCACAAGTTCCTGTGCAAGCTCCTCTTCCTCATGCAGGAATTTGCTATAGCCGATTCCGTGTCTGACCCTGTAAAGGCCCCGATCAGTTCTGCCAAGCGACATTGGAGTCATTATGGTACCGCTGGTTTCATCAAGAATATAAATAGCTTCGGAAGCCCTGTCACAAACAGGGTCATTGCTCCAGGAGGTGATTTTGTTTTCCCGGCTGTTGATTGCCCAGGTGAAGCCTCCTCCTGATTCCGATATCTGAAAGCCGAATTTCTTGTTTGCAACAACATTGATCCAGGGGACAGGCGGCCGCTTATGTCCATCCAGCACTATTTCATACTCGCTTCCGTCATTAATAAAGCCTCCAAATCCATTAAAGAACTCATATTCGGCCAAATTTAACATCTGCAGGTTTCCTGGCTTTCTATCCAAATCATTCACCTCCTAGTCCTCGGAATCGGAAAATTCCTCACTGAATTTTCTGAAATAAATGCCGCTTTTTTCAGTAAATACAACCCTTGCCACAGTATATATAAGATTTATTTCATCCTCGCTCATATCATAGGTATGCAGGACATGAAAGCCGGGTTTGCTGCCTGCATCATAAATCCTAAGCGAGCTTGTCATGTCATTTATCATTTCATCCAACTCCTGCAAATAGACTTGCTTGGTTTCTATCATTATTACCAAATCCACATCCAGGCGGTTGATTCTGTAGTATTCATAGGCCTTCAGAACATCCTTTATTATTCCGGCATTCTGGACTGACTTTACAATTAAAAGCATAATCGGATTATCACCTGATATACCAAATCTCCACAAAGCACTCTGGTTTTTAATGTTCCTTATTATATTTTTCTGAGGCCCCCTGTAGGCTGCATTCGGATAGAATATCGGGCTAATAAGATCCTGAAAGGCCGTCAGCTGATTTCTGCCTATTTCAAGATACTTGAGCTCTATTTCACTCTGCAGCTTGAACTTTTCGAATACATCATCAATCCTGTATTCATTATCAAGCTCCTCGGAAATCATAACTGCCTCTTCCACGCTTTCGCATACCCCGGTTATAAAGCTGACGGATGCACTTTGGCCGGCTGGTATAATTATAGTCACACGAAGGCTCATAATCGGGTCATTGCAAAAGCCTGCCTGATTGGAGAAAGGTAGGCTTTCTACTACTGCCGCCGGATTTTCAGGACTGTTATTTCTGCCTATGAATCTCATCCTGTCATTTTCATATTCAATCTTTTTAACCGGCCTTCTGTCGGTTTTTACTGTATGCATCAGGTAGAGGCTTTCTCCTGTTTTGCCGGAACGTCTCCTGGAGAGGAATATTTTTTGCTCAGGCAAAAATTCGCTTTCTATAAATAATTTGTTGAATGCCGGATGGCTCAGCTCAGCCAGATGGCTGTCTGCCACCACCTCAAGATAGCTGGTAATTTCCAGTCTTTTTGCTTCCTTTGAACGGTTTGTAAGTTTTACCTTTCTGATTTCAATATTATGGCTGGGTGACAGGCTCACCTGGGTATGGGTGGATATATCTCCGTCTCTCCTTTTAAACTCTGCCTTATACGGAGAGAATATGGCCTGGTATTCGTCAGGCTCAGTCCTTGTGGGATGGTAGGTGCTGCTCCAAAGCTTGCCTGTGCCAAGATCCTTTATATAGATATACTGACCGGTATTGGCATGGACATCAGCCCTAAAACGATGAATCATCATATTCATATATTTACTGAAGCCGTCTCCGTCCGAAGTTATCATCAGGGAGTATTTGTTGTTGGACAGATAACATACAATCGGAACGTCCGGAGCAGGGCTTCCGACATATCTGTTGCTGTAAAGATTTTCGCGAAAATAGCTTTTGTCTATATTTATCGTATATCCCCTCTTGGCAAGCGATATCAAATAGGATTGCCTTTTTTCTTCAAGAAGGGCTTCGGCCGACTTCACCATAGGCTCTGCATGAAATCTTTTTCTCATGACGCCATCATTTAAAAGATTATTGACGGCAACCAGATTCATTCCCTGATGATGGGCCATAAAGGAAGTTACGATTTTATAAGGCTTCATATTAATGGCATCAGGTCCGTTAAAGTCCACCGCTTCGTAAAAGCCGTACTTACCATATACCCCCAGTTTTTTTAGCAGCCTTAAGTTCTTTATGCCGGCACTGCCTGCATATTCAAGTGCTAACATTGTTGAATATGGAGATACGACAAAGGAATTTTTGCGTACCGGCTGCAGCCTCAGCTTTGGAACACCAAAGGCCCTGTATTGATAATTTGCATTCAAATCAAAGCGGTAATACTGGGATTCAGATATACCCCAAGGAATTTTCTTGGTTTTTGCATAGTGCATTTGCTGCAATACAGCAGCTTTAGCGCTTTCTGCAAAAACCGAGCCGGAAAATTCCTTCATCACCAGATTTGGCATCAGGTATTCAAACATGGTACCACTCCAGGAGACAAAACAGGGTATTCCCTTGATTAAGGTAAGTGGCCTGCCCAGACGGAACCAGTGCTTTAAGGGCACATCTCCCCTGGCTATAGCCAGAAAGCTGGTAAGGGCAGATTCAGAGGCTATTAAATCATAGCAGCCGCTGTCAAGGGTATTTGATGATACATGATAGCCTATATGAAACAGAAGCCTTTTTCTGTTAAAGAGGAAGCCAAAATCCATGTCGTTTAAAATACCGTCAATTTTTTTGCACAGCTCATTGATTTTTTCTGCAGTTGCCCTTGCCTTTTTGTTATCCTGAAAGACCAGCTCCATAAGGCTTGGACATGAAGCAACTGCATAATCTTTAAGATTATAGCCGGTTATTTCATCAATCAGTGTTTCTATATTTTCAGCAAGCTGGGCAAACCAGACAGGATTTTCCTTGGGCTTTGGCTCCCTTTCTGAAATATCATCCCAGATATAGCTGATATCCTCCAATAGGTCATTAAAGGTTGAATAGCTGTCTTTAATTTCAAATTCCGGATTGCATAACCTTGCGGTTTTTTTAATCTCCCGCAGCAAATCCCCCGTTATAACCGGAGTTCTCAGCTGTTGAAGGAGGCCGTTTTTTAAGGCAATCATATGACCGAGAAAATTACCGCTGTCAACTGTGGAAATATAATCCGGATTAAGCACCTCAAGCGTTTTTATCTGATACCAGTTATACAAATGCCCCTTCCACTTAGGAAGCTGCATAACCGTATCAAGCAGTTTTTCAATTCTGTCTATGGTTGAGCTCAGACTTTCAAAACCCAGATCCCTGGCGGACAAAATGGCAAGGAACTGGAGGCCTATATTGGTTGGTGAGGTTTTATCGGTAATTTTTACGCTGCTTGTTATCTGATAATTATCCGGACACAGCCAATTGTTTTCTTGGCCGGATAACTGTTTGAAAAACTGCCAGGTATGCCTGCAGGTATCCAATAAAAATTCCCTGTCATCGGCACTGAGCGCGGCTCCTTTTTGCTCCTTGGGCCTGCTTATTAAATAGGCAATATAAAAGGCCATAATCCATAACAATACAAGTATGCCGTATATTAAATTGCCTGCTACATTAAGCCTTGCTAAAAAAAGCAGGGGCAAAATAACTGCCACAGGAAGCAGAGAACTCCACATGGATAAAAAATATCCCTTTTTAGTATTTCGTATTGAGGCATCTACCGCTTCAGCCGTGTTCCAGTTTAGTAAGTTCTTTTTACTAACGGTCAGCCGGTATAGGGTCCTGATAATTGCATCATAAGCGGAATATGCCCGGTAAGGGGTAAGCACCAGCTCAAGAAAGCTTCGCTCAAGCGTATAGTATATATCCTTAATCAGTTGCCTATACAGCAGAGCGAGCTTTGGACGGCTGATTTTCTTGGCTATTATTGTGACCAGCAAAATTATCAGGTTAAGAATATCATTGAAAAACACCAAAGGCAGCCAGAGATAAAATAGATCCGGAAGCAGAGCAAGATTTAAGATAATGAACAGTATCTTGCTGCCAGGAACAAGGCTGCGCCTCAGATTGTCAAATATCTTCCATTTTGATAAGGCACATAAGCTTCTGCCGGTTTTGTCCTTCTTAAAGAGCCAGGGCAGAAGCTGCCAGTCGCCCCTTATCCATCTGTGTTCTCTCTTTATATACGAAAGCACACTACTTGGAAAGCTGTCCATTATTTTGGCTGCACTTGAAAATGCGCATCTGGTATAACAGCTTTCCAGCAGGTCATGGCTTAAAACCGTATTTTCCTGAATAACTCCGTCAAGTAAATAGTGGAAGGCCTCTACATTATAAATTCCCTTGCCTGTGTAAATTGCCTGGCCGAAAATATCCTGATATATATCGGATATCACGGTTGAATAGCTGTCCAGCCCGGATTGACCGCCAAATATTAGGGTAAAGCGGCTGCAGTTTGCAGGGGGGATATGATTTCTTACCTCAGGCTGAATAATAACGTAACCCTCTTTCACCTTTTTAGTTTCCCTGTCAATAACCGCCCTGTTCAACGGATGATCTATAAGGCCCACAAGTTTTGCGGCATTGTCCCTGATCAGGTCAGAATCTGCATCAAGGGTAATTACATATTTGAAGCTTTTCAGCAACTGTCTGTCGCACAGAATATGTGAGAAACTGGTACCGGCCTCATCCTGTCCAACCAAAATCCTGTTAAGCTCCTCAAGCTTTCCTCTTTTTCTTTCCCAGCACATGTAGCATTTTTCCGATGGGTTCCACTTACGATAGCGGATAAAAAGGCTAAAGCGCGCAGGCTGTGCCGGATATAGCTCATTAAGTTCATTAAGACGGTTAATAAGCGCTTCTTCTATAACAACATCTGTCTCCATCTTCTCTGCCGGAGCGTCCATGTAGTCGGCCAAAAGGGCAAAATAGAGATTATCCTGCCGGTTGGCAAGATATAGCTTATGGAGCCTTTCCATATACTCGAGTGCCTGCTCTTTTGAGGATACAATAACAGGCATGACAACAAAAGTTCTTGCACTATCCGGAATCCCGTCAAGATAGTCTAGGGCAGGTATTTTCTTAGTCTGAACAGCTCTGGTAAAGATGTTATTTACTATCTCCTGAGCTATCCCCATAAGCAAGGGCAAGGCTGCAATTATCATTAAGATGGTTGCCACCTGCTTTGGAACTAAGCCTATAGCTTCCTTGTTCCTATAGAAGCTTGCGGCTATAATTGACGCAAGCAGGCTAATGCTTACAGCCAGCACAAAAATATATGTGGCAAAATACATTAAGCCCTTGATATTAATTCTTTTTCGTTTTATATCAGGCATGGCTTTGTGCAATAATTTTGCCTTCAACAGCTTATAACCATTGCCCATAAGATAGCTGCCTACATGATGGGGGAAGTTTAGTTCAGCCTTACCCTCCACAGCAAGCCTCAAGCATTCATCTGCAATATCAACCTCACTCAGTTTATACCTAATGGCAAGTTTTACTATTTTGCCGCGATATAAACCCTTGCTCTCTGAATCCATCCTGGGATAAACACCGTCCGGGTCCTTTGACAGGATATGCTCCAGGCTGGAAAATTCGGCATAAAATTTTTCTTCATCAATCTCATTGATTTCCCGGAGGCTGATAACCAGGGCACGGATGATAGCCTCCAGATGGGACTGGGTTTTACCCTCCTCCTGGAATATATGTGTCGGGCTAAGCTTCATGCCATTGCCATTGCAATGGTATTCGACATAGCGCAATATATCGGTATCACTGAATGACATATTTTTAAGCAGATATATAACATGCGAGTGGAAGGAATAGTTATCCTTGCAATCCGGCTCGGTTTCACATAGCAAGGATGCGATATCCGTTATTTCCTTCCCCTGGCGCAACTTTTCCTTAACCAGTTTGTCAGCCTTAGCCTTGATTTTGATTATTTTAAGAATATCGTCAGCAACCTCTATTATGTTTTCCAGCAGGCAAAAGCCGATAACCTCAGGAAGAACCCAGATCTCCTTGTCTGTCAAGGGTATTTCCTCCTGGTAAGCCTTCAGCATAAGGGAAATGTTTTCATAGTTGAGATGGCCTCCGGAAAGGGCGACCATTTTCTTTGCCAGTATATAAACCCTCGGGTATCCGCGATACTGCCGGGCTTTCAAAATCGGAAGTACCTCATAGCTGGTCCCTGAGCTTCTTACCTTCTTAATCTGACGATACATCATCTGATAATTGTCAAACAGCCATCTTGCTGCCGGTATCATGGCAATAATATCGGACGGAACAGCCGTAATGCTTTTTCTGATTTTATTCAGCCTTTTATATGCAACCTGATTATAGTCATCGAGGACAAAATTATATCTCATCAGCCTGACATCCTTGTGCTCCGCTGCCAGAGCAAGCATTTGCCTTCTTATGTCTTCGGGCTTGTACATGCTTATTGTGTCTTCAGTTTCCATCTGAAAATGTATCCGTTTTCTCAAATGCCTGTAGCGGATGTACAAAAACACAAGAATGCACCAGAAAATAGCTGTCAGTACAAGTATTGCTATTAATCTGTCAGGCATATTGAGGAAAAATCTATATCCAAGCAATATGTTAAGCACTTTCGTGGCTCCTCCTTACCAAAAGTTAATTCTTCAAATATATGCCAATCAAGACTAAAGCATTATCTTATATATAGTTTGTCTTTTTTTAAAATAAAAAAACAGCCCAATATTATATTGTGCCATTTTTGTCATATCTTATTATTTTTTAATTTAATTATGTTATATATTGCTGCCACCACTTAATAGGCATTCATATTTGGTTGGCAAACCCACTTTTATGATAAACATATAAGGTTTAATATTAAAATACTAATCGGAGACATACCTGCACAGCAAATAGTTTTATTGTATAAAACAAAAAAAGCCCAAAAGCATGCACTTTTGGGCTTTTTTTGCTGGTTTAACATTTAAAATCAGGCAGATAATCAAGATTTACGGCATAAAAGTTTTTGGAATCCAATTCATCGGTCAAAATTCTCAAAGCTTCACCGAATCGTTCAGATGTTAGTGAAAAAACATATAAAATACGATTCCATATTATATATGTCTATTCCTTACTTGTAAGAACTTTTGTAATCAGTATTTCTACCTTTTTTAATGATAATTATTTATCAAGCTTTTATAACAAATTATATATGGCCAACCATTTTACCTATAAATAATAATCCCCCCCCATAAAATAGAAAGTAGACATATGCCATATTTAGATAATATGGTGTTTTTATTTATATTTTGACAATTATATCCTTTTATGATATATTATTATTGTTACTTTAATAGTCTAGATAAAGGATGTAAATATGAGGAAATTTATATGTATAGTTATGGCTACTATATTATTTGTATCGATTGGTGCCTTACCGGTATACGCTTCTAACTCCAATCATGATTCATATGCATTCTCATATGTTAATCAAAACGGAGAACTAATCACCGCACTAGTAGATAAAAGCAATAATGTTGCAACCACAAAAGTCTATATTAATGGTATACTTGCTCAAAAGTCAGTGGCAGATGCCTCAAGTAAAACTATACTTACCGAAATCTATGACCAAAAAAACACTGTATTATTAAAATCATCTACTGAAAATCATATTACTAACGGATTTATTAACACAACTATACATAAACCAGTCTCAACTGAAAAAATTCCAATAAACCAAAAAGTGATGACACTTACATCAATTTATGATGAGCCTGTTGAAAATAATGGTCTTTCTCCCTCTGGATATGGTGACGGATATTATTTATTAGGTTCAGCAGCAGGACCTTGGCATGCACCTGACATTTATGCCTATCTATATAGAAAATATACTATGTCATATACTGGAGAGACAAGTACATATGTTTTTGGATATGGTGACACAGCAAGTGCGATAATAGCATATCTATCATTATTAATGCCAGGAAGTCTGGTTTTTGCCATTATAGGCATAATCGTTTTTACTGCTGGCGAAATAGTATCATATACACAGAGTATTAAATTAGCAACATATAATTTTCACTATGATTATAGGGTTAGAATATATGGAACAATTTATTTTGAAACCTTTAGAGGTAAATTATATTGGCAAATTGCCAATCTTGCTACTGGAGTAACTAAGTGGGAATATAAAAGTTTTAATTACGGATTTAGCCCTAACAATGGAGAAATGATAGCAGAAGCATTTTATAATTATTTTAATTAAAAAGTATTATATATAATTAATGAGTCTGGTATAGCAAAATTCAGCATTCACATATAAATGACTGGGTGTATACCTAGTCATTTATATGTAATAACAATTATATATAACAAACTTATTTTAAACATTCTAAAATAATTATAATTCACGGGAGGATATGATGAATAAAACAAAGTTAATATTAATAGCTACATCTCCAACTTTGATAGGTTATATGCTTAATTTCATATTACGATTTATACCTTTTCTTATCTATTTGGCTCCTTTTCTAATGCTTGTATATTGGTTTTGGGCAGGTATGAAATATGCAAAGATTATCAATAACCCTGTTATAGCAATATCCTTGGCCAATTCTATTGGAATAATATCAGTTTTATTATATTATTGGCAGTTCGTAATCTTACAAGATAGTGAAAGAATTTTAGCTATAGCCGGCTTTTCTCAAATGTTTACTTCTTCATTAGATTTTATTTCAGCTTTGATTCGATCATTCTTTCAGGCATCTAATGAAATTACCCGGGTTACCACTTTACCTATGCAAATTTTTAAAATAGTATTAATGATCATTGTGTTTTCTTCTGGATATTTTTATATGAAATATAAGCCCAAAAGCCAATAGCCTTTGGGCTTTATAAAATTATTTACGCAAGTCCGGTAGATAATCCGGATTGACTGCATAAAAGTTCTTTGAATCCAACTCGTCGGTTATAATTCTTAAGGCCTCGCCAAATCTCTGGAAGTGGTTGATTTCCCTCTGCCTTAAGAATTTAATAGGTTCACATACATCATGATCATGGACGAGCCGCAATATATTGTCATACGTTGTTCTTGCCTTCTGCTCTGCTGCCATATTTTCAATCATGTCGGTAATAGGATCACCTTTGCTCTGGAAGAAACAAGAGTTAAACGGTATTCCACCTGCAGACTGAGGCCACAAGGCTAAAGTATGATCTACATAATATCTTTCAAAATTACCCTCCATAATTTCCTGAGGTGTCAAGTCTCTCGTAAGCTGGTGAACTATGGCACAGACCATCTCCATGTGAGCCAGTTCCTCTGTTCCTATGTCGGTAAGAATACCCGCAACCTTTCTGTTTTTTGTCGAATAACGCTGTGACAGATAACGCATGGAAGCAGCAAGCTCACCGTCAGGTCCACCGAATTGGCTCATTATTACCTGAGCCAGTCTGGGGTTACGCTCTTTAATATTTACCGGATACTGTAATCTTCTTTCATAACTCCACATATACTAGCACCTTCCCTCCCATGGCCAAGGTTCATCTACCCAGGTCCACCTGTTGCTTACATCAACATCATAGCTGTAGATAGGCCCAAAGCATTTTGTATATTCCTCTACAGCTTCATTTCTTACTCTTTGAACTTTTCTCCAATAGTCCAGTGCTTCCTGGTCATTGGGATGAGTGTCAAGGTATAACCTTAAATCATCCAGGACAAAGCTGGTTGCTGTAATACAGGCAAACAATTTCTCTCTGCTGGTCTTATCCACTACTTACAACCCCTTCCATACCAGTCTTTATCCAATTCCTTAAACAGTGTTCCGTTTTCCAGGGCGACAAATTCGTTTTCGTACAAATCCCTGAAACATTGCCACGGAACATAGCACATCCCTATCGGGAAATGTTCAGGCCTGAAATCATCTTCGCAGTAATTTCTGTCTTTTCCACACCCACAGTCATTATCCGGTGTATACCTGTCTATAAGGTCATCACATACCGGCTGGGCCGGTCTGTACGGAGCGGTATATCTGCCGCGTCCTATTTGGCGATACATCCGTCTATCCATCCAAATGCTCCTTTCTAAATTCTCCTTTCAAATATACATAACACCGATAATACTCTTTTGTTCTATATATCTTATGATGTGAGGACAATTCTGTGCCTGTATCCGTCAAAAAAAGATAAACATATATTAAATTCAACATCCTAATTTTCTGAACAAAAAATAATTATATGTGCAAATTATTGACAATAAAACCGATATAATATAATATTGAATTATCAATTTTATATCGGCAGATAAAAGGCAAGGAGAGATTATTAGTAGATGTATCATTTCATTATCAACCCAAAATCAAGTTCCGGTAAGGGAATCCGTTACTGGTGGACAGTAAAAAAAGAGTTAGATCGCCAAAACATTGAATACACTGCGGACATGACACATCATGAAGGGCATGCCACAGAACTTGCCAGAAAAATCTGCCTGCAGTATATAGGCATTAAAAATATTGTCGTTTTAGGCGGTGACGGTACTCTTAACGAAGTTCTTAACGGAATTGACAATTTTGACGAAGTATTATTGGGATATATTCCTTCCGGCTCCAGCAATGACCTGGCCAGAAGTTTAAATATTCCTAAAGATCCGATTAAGGCTCTGTCCAATATACTGAAACCTAAAAAGTTCGTATATTTGGATTACGGAGAAATGTTTTTTAAGGAAAAAGATCTGAAATCCAGAAAATTCGGATGCTCCAGCGGGATCGGATATGACGCAAATGTCTGCGTAGAAGTTCAGTCATCAGAACTAAAAAAGAAATTAAACAGGTTTGGTGCCGGAAAGCTAATATATCTTGCAATAGCAATAAAACAGGTGCTTGGTATAGATTTTCTTAATGCCACTGTTATTGTGGACGGTATTAAAAAGGGCACATATAAAAATGTTCTTCTTATATCCGGAATGATTCATCCCTTTGAAGGTGGCGGACTTAAGATGGCCCCCGGTGCCGATCCGGCGGACGGTAAATTAAGTGTCTGCCTGGTCCACGGTCTTTCCCGCATTCTAATACTTTTACTACTTCCTACCATTATTTTCGGAAAACATATTCACATTAAAGGTGTCGAATATTTTAAATGTTCAAATATTGAAATTATAGCAGACCGGAAAGCTGCGGTTCATACAGACGGCGAAACTCCTGCCTTTAGTTCACATATTGCTATACGCTGTGTTCCGAGAAAAATACGTATGATAATATAATGAAAGCAGGTGTACCCATGCGCAGGCGCTCTAATATGGAAATATCCTCACTTATTGTTTTCCTAAGTATTATAAGCATTATTGTTCAGTTCGTAGTCTATTATTTCCTGGCTTCACAATATCTTATTCTTGGAATAAGCGCTGTTGCGCTGATAATTTGTACCTATATACTTTCGGAAATATCATTAAATTTTGAACCCTGCTTTATTTACACAATATTGGTTTTGTTTATTTCATTTATAATAACATTGCTTACTTATTTAGGGGCCGATACCCTGATACCTTATACCAATACATTAATCGGCATAGTAGCTTTAAACTGGCTTGTGCCGACCATCCACTGTTTTTTGCGCAATATGTTTGATTACGGCGGAAGAATTGAAAACTTCCATACATTCTATCGGAATGTAAGCATAATATTTATTCTTTTTTATTTAGGTATATTGATATACGGTTCTTTTGCGGCTGATGCCTTCCCCTGGGTTTACCGTATGAAAACGGACAGCTATAACTTCACTCCTTTTTGGTCTATAGCCACTCTAATTGAAGATTATATTAACCGCATGGTACCGTTTAGCGATATAACAACTTACCTGTTAAGCAGGATACTTACATATATCCCGTACGGATTTTATGTGATTTTACTGCTCAGAAATAAATCAAAATTAATCCGGTTTATATCTCTTCTCTTACTTCCGTCCGCCATTGAATTGTTCCAATATTTCATAATCCCCGCCAGATGCGACATTGACGATATAGTCTATGCCATCATTGGCGGGGTGATTGGAGCATTATGGTTTCATCTTACCAATGTAATTTACCGGGCTATATCGGGAAGGGACTTTTTAGCCAAAGAATCTGACTTTAGAATTAACAGCCGCACCTTATACTATTAAGATTTATCCCAAAAAGACTTAATTGTATTTCTTATATTATTTAGATTTACAATTTCAAACGGAAACCATTCTCCAGGAAAAAGCTGGTAATATTGAGGTGAAAGGAACCTCTCATCCAACAGAAGAATGGCACCACGGTCCTCATTGGTACGGATTACTCTTCCGGCCGATTGCAGGACTTTATTCATGCCCTGATACAGGTATGCATAATCAAATCCTTTCCCTTTCTTTTCGTCAAAATAATTCCTAAATAATTCTCTTTCATTACATACCATAGGCAATCCTGTTCCTACTATAACCGCACCGATTAACCTGCTGTATTTTAGATCAATTCCTTCACTAAAAATTCCTCCCATGACACAAAAACCTATTCTGCTTTCTTTGGGATTTTCGACAAAGTTTTCAAGAAAAGCTTCCCTTTCACCTTCGGTCATATTGGAGTCCTGTATTACAAGACCCTCCAGTTCCTCTTTTGCCAAATCCGCTACAGCCTGCATCATCTGATAAGAAGGGAAGAAAACCATATAGTTTCCTGTTTTAGCATCTGTAAATTCTTTAATATATTTTATTATCTTCCGGTATTCTCTCTCATTTCTTCGGGTATATTTTGTGCTTACATCTGCCCCGACCATTACCAGCCTGTTTTCTTTGCTAAACGATGACGGTGCATATACGGCATAGTCTTCATCCGTACCGCCAAGCTGATCCATGTAGTATCTTATAGGCAGAAGGGTTGCGGAAAATAAAATCGCACTTCTTCCTTTCTCATAGCAGCCTGAAAGATTTTTTGAAGGATCCATACACTGAAGCTTTATACGGAATTTATCGCTTTCATCATAATCGGTATAAATCCTGTAGTTATCATCCAAAAGCTCATATATATTCATGAAATGCCGAATATCCATATAAAGTTTCAGAATTTCTTCCCTGCCTTCGTTGATATCATTTTCTTGCAAAAATGTTTCAAACTCAGTCATTAACCTTAATAAAGAAAAATAAAATGAACTGATTTCCTCCCATACTTCAAATTCATCACATTCCCTGCGAAGTTTTAAAAGTTCCTTATTGCAGTTATCAAGTAATTTAGCTAGTTTCGGGCTTAATTCTTTTATGAATTTTTTTACCTCAAGAAAATCATCTTTATATAAAACTGCACTGTACATCTCTCTAGCCCTGTCTACCAGATTGTGGGCTTCATCAATCAAAAAAACGTAATCCTCCTTTTTGTCAGCGGCAAAAAATCTTCTAAGATACACATTTGGATCAAAAACATAATTATAATCACAGATAATAGCATCTGACCACAGGCTTAAATCCAAGGACATTTCAAAAGGACATACCTTATGTTTTTCTGCATAGTAAAGTATCGAATCTCTGGATATTTCATTCTCACTTGTCAGCATATCATAAACCGCATCATTAATCCTGTCATAATGCCCTTTTGCCCTTTCACAGGATACGGGGTTGCAGTCGGGTTTTGCCAGAATGCAAATCTTTTCTTTGGCTGTTATGGTTGTTACTTTCATGTTAAGGCCTTTTTGTGCCAATAAGCGAAAGGTTTCCTCCGCAACGGTCCTAGTTATGGTTTTTGCGGTAAGATAAAATATCCTGGTGGCTATGCCCATACCCATTGCTTTTACGGCAGGAAAAACAGTTGATATGGTTTTGCCAACACCGGTAGGCGCTTCGATAAATAGCTTTTTCTTTCTGAGAATGGTTTTATATACACCGGTAACCAATTCCTTCTGTCCTTTTCTGTATGCAAAAGGAAAGTCCAGTTTTTTTATTTGCTCATCTCTTTTTACAACCCATTTCATCTGCCAAACCGCCCATTTGGCATATTCATTTATAAGTTCTTCAAACCATTCGGCTAAATCTTGTAATGAAAGCACTTCTTCAAAATATTTCACATTTTCCGTTTCAAGATTGCAGTATGTAAGCCTAATTCCTATTTTTTCATGACCATTTTTAACCGCATACATATAGGCATAACACATGGCCTGAGCCCGATGCACAGCCACCGGTTCCTTAAGTATATGCAGGTCCATATAGACACCTTTTATCTCGTCAATTGTAATTTCCGGTAACTCCTCGTACTCATCTGATATTTTATCAGAATCAACTCTGTCTTTTACCTCGTTTAATATAATACCGTCAGCCCTGCCCTCAACAGTCAAGTCAAATAAAACGTCTTCATAAGTTATTGGAACCGTAATACTTAACGGAACCTCCGCAGTATAATTTGCTCCCATCTGCTTTTGAATTTTTCTGTGAATCCGGCTCCCTGCCTGCATAGCTTCCGTATCGATTTTTCCACCCCTGGTATTATCCAAATCTCCGGAACGCATGATAAACTCTACCAGATTCCTGACAGAAATTTTAACTTCCTTTTGTGCATCGGGCATAATAAATCCTCCAAAAAATTAAATCCTTAAATCTGTCATCAAAAACTTTTTGCCAGATAAAAAGACACATATTTTACTTATTAAAAAAACATCCTAAGAATTAAATTCTTAAGATGTTGCATAATCAGCTGTTGCATATATTATGTACAGTATAGCATATGTACCTAACTATGCCAAGGACTCATCGTCTAGTAATCCGAAAATTCATCCTCATCCAGCAGTCCGTTTTGATATTGTTTTGTCCAGTTTGTTATTTCTCTCCTCTTTTGCTTTATCTGACGCTTTTGCTTTCCGTACTCCTCATCCATAAGTTTCCTTTGCATGGCCTTCTTTTCTCTTTCCAGTCGCTTCAAGGTTTCATATTTGTCCGGATGTTTATCAGGCGGAAGCTTCGTTTTAAGATTTTCTCCCATCTTTTGACTTCTTGCATCGTTTCTGGTAAAACCATCATCATCAAAATCCGCATAGGCGTCCTTAAAAAAGCCCTTGGTAGTCGCCACCCAAATGTACCCCTCTCTTAAAAATCTTTTATTTGCTGGTTTTTACGTTTCTATTTTAAAATATTTTAGTACAATGTCAATATATTTTTTTCTTATAATTCTATTATTTTACTTGCATTTTTTTCTTTAATCTGATACATTCTATTTATATTCCTTGGTGAATAAAGGGAATAAATTATAAAAAGCGAGGTAGTAAAATGGGCAATCATACTAACGAAAACTGCGGATGCGGTCATGATCATATTCATGATACTATTACCTTAACATTAGACGACGGTACAGAATTAGAGTGCATTGTGCTGGAAATCTTTACAGTAGACGGTAAAGATTATATTGCTCTTCAACCGGTTGAAGGCGAAGAAGAAGACAATGTATTCTTATACCGTTATATAGAGGGAGATGACGCTGACGAGCCTCAGCTTCTGAATATAGAAGACGACGATGAATTCGAAGCTGTAGCCGATGCGTTTGAAGAACTTTTGGATGCTCAGGAATATGATGATATGTTTGATGAGTTCGATGATTATGACGATTACGACGATTTTGAAGACTACGAAGATTATGAAGACGAGGAAAATTAATAATTAAAAATGAAGGCGTTGCGATATAAGTTTCATTATGTCGCAACGTCTTCACTTTTGTCAGTTGTTATTTCTTTTATAAATCTTGATGGAAGCATATCTTTATTATAACGCTGCTTTGAACTGAATATATACAATTTATCTTTAGCTCTGGTCATAGCCACATAAAACAGGCGTCTTTCTTCTTCTATATTTTCAGGCAATACCGCTTTCTTATGGGGAGTAATTTCTTCATTGACATCCACAAGAAAGACCACCGAAAATTCCAGCCCCTTGGAGCTGTGCATGGTTAAAATGTTAATACCTTCAGGATTTTTTATATGTTCATTCTGTTTCTGTCTTTTTAGTTCTTCCTTATACTGCTGTATATAAGAAAACCAGTCCGAAAATGTTTTAAACTCCCTGGCACTGTCATGAATTTCATTCAGAACATCCATAAGTTCATCCGGGTTTATTTTTCGCTCGTTGGCATATTCCCTTAGGAAATCCTCGTATCCTATACCTCTTCTTATATATTGGATGGCAGCATAAGGATTCATTCCTGCTATCAATGCAAGATCATATTCCAGCTGTTCTATTCTTGCCAGCATCCATTCCTTATCTTCATAATAACTGTAAAGAGAATCAAAATCCACCTTTTGGCTGTCAAAACAATCCCTGCTGATATAACGCTTTGGCCTGTTAATAACTCTTAAATATAACTCCCTGTCATTTTCTCCCCGGGCAATCCTAATATAAGATATTAAATCTGTAGCAATCCAGTGGTCAAAAATATTTGGCAGGCTATCTCCCGCAAAAAACGGAATGTTATATTCCATAAGCTTGTGAATAACAGCCCCCGCCCCAAGATTGGTACGCACCAAAATTGCCATGTCAGACAGCAAAATACCTGCCTTTGCCTGAATAAGTATCTCCTCTACAAGCTTTTTATTCTGATCGGACATGGTTTTAAAGCTTTCTATAATTACCTGTCCGTTAGTTTTTTTATAGGCTTTTAGCTCTTTTGAATAACGTATTTTATTATGAGATATCAGACACCCGGCAGATTTTATAATCTCACTGCCCGACCTGTAATTGATATCTAAAAGAATTTTTTTGCTTTCCGGATAGTCTGCCGGAAACTTAAGCATTATCTCAGGTTTGGCTCCCCGGAATTTATATATAGACTGGTCGTCGTCGCCTACTATAAAAAGATTTCTTTCCGGTTCGGCCAGCATCTTAACAATTTCATACTGTAATATATTTATATCCTGAAACTCATCTATCAAAATATATTTAAATTTTTTCTGCCATAATTTTAGTATATCTGCTCTTGCGATAAGAAGCTCATAACACAAAAGCAGCATATCATCAAAATCTATCCTGTTATTACGCCTGAGTTTTTTGTTGTATTCCCGGTAAATGGTTCGAAACACTTCATCCCCGCAGGTTGAAGAATAATATGTCGACAATTCTATTTTATTGCCCTTTACCATACTGATTTCCGACAGCAAGTCGTCAATAAATTCTTTTTCATTGGCATATTCAAATCCCAATCTTTTAACAATATCTTTTATCCAGACAGTCTTTTCCTCTTCACCGATTATATTATCCGTACCTAAATTATAGGCATGTCTCAGTATGGTAAAAAAAACACTGTGAAAAGTGCCGAAACTTACACCGGTTTTGTCTGTTCCCATAGTTTTTAAAAAACGCTCTTTCATCTCTCTTGCGGCAGCCCGCGTGAATGTAATGACAAGAATATTATTTTCCGGTATTTTGTGCCGTTTTATCAGATATTTGGTTCTCTCTGTTATAACCAGTGTTTTACCCGAACCGGGACCGGCCAATACAAGCATAGGCCCATCCTTGTGCCTTACGGCCTCATGCTGTGCCTGATTTAATTTCATATTTATTCTCCTAACGATTGGATTATCAGATATGGCAAATATTTAAGACAGGGTATTATAAATATCATTGAATTGATATTTAAGAAAAGGATGAGGCTGTTTCTTATATTTTTAATATTTAGAAACAGCCTTCCTATGATAAGAAAAAATATTAACCGTTCAGTGCTTTTTTAAGTTTATCAATAGCAATTCTTATACGTCTTAAACTTTCTTCCTTACCGATTATATTCATTATTTCATAAGCGCCGCCGGGTGTTGATTGCTTACCTGATACAGCAGTCCTTACCGGCCATAATCCCTGGCCGTTCTTTATACCCTGTTCCTGAATATAGGTCATAATCACTTTCTCAATAGAACTTTCAGAATAATCATCAAGAGCTTCAAAACTGGGCAAAAGGTCGGTTAAAACCTTCAGGGAACTTTCTGTGGTAGTTTTCATCTTCTTATGAGTAAACATCTCTACATCATATTCAGGCAATTCTTCAAAGAAATCTATCAGCTTTCCAATATCACATAAGGTTTCAATTCTGGTCTTAACCAGTCCGGCTATTTTTCTTAAGTCCAGATCCTTGTGTATAACTGCTTTGATATACGGTAAGGCCAGCTCATAAAATCTGTCGTCATCCATCTTCTTGATATACTCACTGTTCATCCACCTAAGCTTTACCATATCAAAGACGGCAGGAGATTTATTAATATTGCGGTAATCAAATTCTTTAATTAATTCTTCCAATGACTTAATCTCATTATTATCGGCCGGACTCCATCCTAACAAAGCTACAAAATTTACAATAGCTTCAGGTATAAAGCCCTGCTCTATTAAGTCTTCATAAGAAGAATGACCGCTTCGCTTACTAAGTTTTTTGCGGTTTTCGTCTGTAATCAGAGGCAAATGTACGTAAATCGGCTCTTCCCAGCCAAAAGCCTGATAAAGTCTTGTATATTTGGGTGTTGAAGACAGATACTCATTGCCCCTTACTACATGGGTAATTTTCATCAAATGGTCATCCACAACATTTGCAAAGTTATAGGTAGGGAAACCGTCAGATTTAATAAGTATCATATCATCCAGTTCTTCATTTTTTACGGTTATTTCTCCGTATATTGCATCACGGAAAGTGGTTGTCCCTTCCGTAGGGATATTCTGTCTTATAACGTAAGGTACACCTGCTGCCAGTTTTGCTTCAATTTCTTCCTTTGAAAGATGAAGGCAATGTTTATCGTATTTTGTAATTTCCTTTACCTCATCTTCGTCATCATCCTCCTGGTTTCCTACAGTTTGCTTTAGTGAAGCCAGGCGTTCTTTTGTACAGAAGCAATAGTATGCCTCGCCTTTTTCGATAAGCTGCTTGGCATATTCAAGATATATCCCTTTTTTAACGCGTTCGCTCTGAATATAAGGGCCATATCCCCCGTCCTTATCGGGCCCTTCATCATGAATAAGCCCGGTTCCTTCCAATGTACGGTATATTATATCAACTGCCCCTTCTACATAGCGTTCCTGGTCCGTATCCTCTATTCTCAAAATAAAAGTTCCGCCTTCATGTTTTGCAATTAAGTACTCATATAACGCAGTCCTTAAATTACCTACATGCATTCTGCCCGTAGGACTTGGCGCAAATCTTGTTCTTATTTTACACATAATAATCTTCCTCTCTGTCTTTGGTCTTTTCCGCAGTTTTCTAATAAATACTATTATTATACTCAGTCATATCTCCAAAAAAATTATTAATTATTTCTTCATACCCTAATGATCTTTTAATTGCCAGCAGCAATATAACAGAAATAAGCATTATAACCAGCATAGCCCTGGCCCAGTTTTTCTTGCTTACAGGGGTATTGTTTCCAAAAGCCCATATAAACAGCATTATCAATCCCACATAAGGAACAAACATAAGCAACTGTGACCCAAACCAGTTTAAAAAAGATACAGGCTTATCTTTAGGATTGACTATAACGGTTTCAGTCACCGGAGCTACGGGTGAAGAATTTATGTCAAATGCGTTTTCTCCTCGAAATGATGCACCGCAGTATTCGCAAAAGTTTGCTTCTTCATTTTTTATAACTCTTCCACAGGTATGGCATATCATAAATCCACCTCATTTTTCATTTGTTTTTCATTATAACACATATATTACAAAAATCAATTCCGGTGTTTTTATATATATTAAGATGTGAAAAATAATCCATTTTACTATAAATATTGCATAAAATAATATTTAATTTATTGAAAAAATCTTTCTGGCAAAACGTATATTAGTGCCATGCTTTGCTTGTATATAATTGTAAATTATTGTATGATTTAAGTGTAATAATTAAATTATATAGAAAGGGGAATTTATATGAAAAAATTGCTTAAAAGAATTTTTGCCCTAATCTGTATATTAACTTTGGCTACCGGATTTTCACCTGTATCGGCTGCTTCATTGAAAGAGATTAATTTTCCACCCAAATATACTACATATCTCATTGTTGGCCCTTTATGGCCTGAAGGAGATATACATTTGAATTTTTCTATTACAGACCGCAGCGGCTATAATACCGGATTATTTATGGTTTATGCCAATACTGAATTTGGTTCATTGGGTATTTATAGTGAAGAATTGTCCTTTTATGAAGGAGATAACTTTCGAGAAATTGTTCTGGATATTCCCTATTCGATAGTCAGAAGCAAAAGTGTCTTTATTAGCATGGTATTTGCTAAACATGTAATAATCGAAGGAAATATATTATATTATGGTTATTTATTAGAATAAAAAATAAATACTTAATGTCAAAAGGCTCTATGCCATATTAAGAATAATTGATATATTTCTTAATAACTGGCACAGAGCCTATTTAAATCTTTTATTATTTTAAATTTAAAGCCATTCAGATTAATTGCCAAAATTTTAAAGCAAATTATTACTTTTAAATATCGTAATCAGGTTACTATATGCATTCATTTATACTTTAATTTTCAGTCCTCATAGCCTCAATTGCACTGATCTTTGTCGCCCGTCTGGCAGGGAAATATCCGGACAAAAGTCCTACCACCACTGATATTCCCAGACCAAGGAAAGGCAAATAAAACGGTATTATTGAAAATGTAGCAGCCATACCTTCTGCAGGCTGGCTTCCGGACATCAGCGCTCCAAACAAAGGCTGCCCGTATTTGTTGATTAGAAATGAGGCCACAAAGCTAAATGCTACGCCGATAACACCGCCTAAAAATCCGATCATTCCCGCTTCAAACAGGAATAACATGCGGATATCCTTGACCATACATCCTAAAACCTTCATTATACCGATTTCCTTAGTCCTTTCATATATAGACATTACCATGGTGTTAGCTATACTTATGGCAGACACAAACATGGATACGGCACCAAGGAAGAAGAATATGATCTGTAAGGTTTTAGATGCTTCTATAGTAGGCTTGATATATTGCATCACACTGTATGATTGATACCCCATTTCTTTTAACTTATCCTGGACTTCTTCGACATGGTCAATATTGTCTACATTAAGTCTTATCTGCTGATAATTTTCCAGCTCTTGAAGGGCTTTCTTTCTGTCTTCCAAGACCAGGGTGTTAGCATATTGACGATATATTTTTTCGTAGAAACCAAGATCAATATATATGTAGTAATCGTGTTCCGATTTGGTTTCTACCATCTTGGCAATGTTATTTACCTGCCATACAAACTCTTTCTTTTTTTCATTTCTCCTATATTGCCAATCATTAAATTTGAAATATATTTTTTCCTTTTGCAGGTCAAGTTCTATAGGAGTATAGTTTCTCCAATTCTTTGAATCAAAAAATTCAGGCTGACCGGATCCGAATACAAATACACTGTCATTCTCTTCAGAAGGATATTCGCCATACTGCAGTTCCGGAAATTCAAAGTCATCGAATACGGCCATATCCATTGCCATCATATTGCTCCATCGGGTTTCATACTTTCCCGTATAGAATGTTCCATTTACATTTACTACAGGTGTTACCGCCCTTACATGATCAATAGATTTTATTTTCTCTACCAGATTTTTGTCCAGCTTCTGCTGCTGGCTTCCGGTCCAGTTTCCGCTCTCGTCATAGATATCTCCCCAGGTGTATATGGTTATCATAGTAAGGCTTCCGAATTCCTTTACCTGGGTTTCGAAACTTTTATCCATTCCATGACCGATAGAAATGGTTATAATAATGAACAAACAGCCGATAACGACCCCCAGTACAGTTAGAATGGTTCTTACTTTTCTTCTGAACAGGCTTCTGAAACCCATTTTCAGCAAATCACTAATCCTCATACAGATCAATTCCTTTTTTGATTTTAAGTTTGGCCAGGAACGCACCGAGAGCAATACTTACAAGAAGCACGGCTGCGGATATTCCTATCACAAACGGCCATGAAGAAAGTAACGGATCTTTCACCTCGCTCATTCCAGTTTCCATATCCGGATACATTATTTCTCCTTCAACATATCCGGGATCAACATATCCTTCATCGAACTCCGGGATTCCAATTTCTCCTTCTTCGAAAGACGGCTCCGCTGTCACTCCGTCTTCCATGCCTTCATTAAAAGCATCTCCGGAAGTATTTTCCTCGGAAACAGCGTCGAACTCTCCGGTATTTACTTCATCCGAAGCTGTATTTTCGTTCATAATGGCATCTGCTTCTGCATCTATGGTTATATTTTCATCGGATATAACATCCATAGTAGACATTTCCTCCGTAGCTGCTGTATTTTTTCCAATTCTCATAAATTCACCCATAATATCCTCCATTCCTATAAAAACCTTTTATAAGGCTAATTAGAACATTTCCTCTTCTTTCTTGCGAAGTCTGTTTTTATATATGCTTATGATTACTTTCCTGGATACAGGAACAAATACTATAAATAATGCAACCTGTAATACTACAAATGCCCATGTAGGAAGAATAGGTTTCTTAGGCTCAGGCAGGACAGGATTGAAAACATCAACCCCTCCGTCTTCAATGCCCGGATCCCAAACCTGTGCTCCCATTACAAAGGTCTCAAATTCCTTAATATATACCTGTTCGTCCCCGTTGCTGTCTTCATATGTTATTTTTAATATTCCTTTAGCCATTCCTTCCACATTGGGGATTACATCAAATTCTCCATATTGGCGGTCTCCCGCATTGACATTGCCTAAAAAATACATACTTCCGGCAGAACCAACAAAATCGCCTTCCACCGTAGCTATAACGTTATTAAGCATGGATTTACCCATGTTATAAAATTCAAACCCTAAAGTTGCCGGATTGCCCACCATTACATTACCGTCCCAGGAATAGACCTGGACATTATCTACCACCGGTCTGGCATTTTCCACAACCTGTAAATTTAATTCATGAGTTACTTTCTCTCCGATTTCTCCGGTAGTAGGATTTGGCTTAATACCGTCGTATTCATATTCTATGGTTACCGTTATCGGATATGCTGCGGTTGCCGCATCCGATTTGATCTTCAGCTCAAGAGTATTGGTATAGGTTTCTCCGGGTCCGATCTTACTTACAAAGAAACTGTTGCTTCCCTGGGTAGGGGAGAATATCTCTCCCTGACTGCCCGAAGACTTACCGGATACAGTTATAATAATGTTTTTAGCTGCTACCGATGAATGGGTATTGCGTACCTCAAATGTGAAATTGAATATTGAACCGGCACGGAGTTCTTCTGCATCCGATCCGTAATTGCTGATTATAAGCTTAGGTTTGCTGGCACTTCCCAACTCATTTCTTACATTTAAAATAGGTATGTCTATATCACTTCCGCCATCGGTATATGAATATCCCAGTGTCAGGATATTTAATCCTTCTACGGCACTTTCAGATACCGTAAAGTTCATAGTTACTCTCTTTTTAGTTCCGGCTTTTAGCACATTTATATAGTAGTAAGGATCGGAATCTACAGGAATAAAGCTGCTTCCTGCCAGATTTTTTATAAGCAATTTAAAATCATTAAGATCCTTTGAACTCTTGTTTTCCACATCAAAGGATACGGAGATTCTTCCTCCTGCTTCAGGACTTTCGGGAGTCTGTTTAACGTTGCTTATAAGTACGACTGGATTTCCGTCTTCTGTTACCCCTTCCGCTTCTATACTCGGGTAAATTGTTAAAGTAGACTTATACTCCACTCCCTGCTCATCAAAATATACCAGATTTAATTTAATTTCTTTTACTCCTCCCGTAATGTCTTTGGAAACCAGCAACGGGATTTCGGTTTTATATGTACTCTTGGCATCTATATCCCACAATTCTATATAGTCGGTGTAATAATCTTTTATAAATTTTGAAGCTCCGAGGCTTGATTCGTCCACACTGATTCTGGGATTATAGGCTGTTGTTTTACCGTTGTTTTTAAACTTTACAATGAGGCCCAGTTTTTCACCGGGTTTTACACTTTTCTCATATTCATAACCGTCCAAAATAAGGTTAGGCGCATCATTATTTTCTTTTAAGGTAATATATACATCATAAGAATCGGTTATGGATTCTCCTTCTGCTGTCTTATGAGTCAGATTAACTTTAATAACATTCATTCCCGGTTTTGCACTGGACAAAATCTTAATAGGAATTTTAACGGCTACTTCCTTAAGTCTTTCAATATCCTGAAGCTTAATATTTTTAGTAGCATAGTCGGCTATCATTCCTGTATCGCCGTAATCTACACTTACAAAAACATTTCTGGCAGTAATTTCACCGTCGTTTCTTACGGTAAATGTTAATTCAGTGCTTTTTCCTATAACCGCATTGCTATATTTAATATTATAAATTCCCAGCTGCGCCGGTCCTATTTCCTGTAAAATCTGAGTATTAACTGTAAAATCAGTTGAAGCCGGATTTCCATCCTCATCGGTACTGTAAATGTATAATTTAATCTGGTAAATGCCTATTTTTGCAGTTTCTGAAACTGTAACATCAAATTCTATGTACTGATCAACAAATTGATATTCATAAATTATATCGGTACTTAAACTTGATCCTGACGTAACCAGTTTCGGCTGTGTAGCGGTATAAGGAGTCCCGCTGGTATCGGCTATTATAACCGGTGAATGTATGGAAGATCCCACAGCCCTTACCGGAACTTTAAGTGTTGTTGTCTCACCGGGAGTTAAAACATAAACTTCCGGCTTGGGGTTAATCACTTGAATTCCCTGTGCTTTAACCGGTATTGTATTACCTGCCAAAATCATAATTAACAATACTGCCGATAAAAATGTTGATATAAATCTTTCTACTCTCTTACTCATCCAATATCCCTCTACTTCCTATTATTTGTTATTATATCTTTGAGTTTAAATTAGTTTTAATCTTAAGACATTAATACAATTGCTAATTGCCTGCCGATAAGGCATTTATATTATCAGCTGTTTGCTCATTAACCTGATTTGGTGTGTTTTCGGAGCTTTCCTGACTTTCCTTACTGTCAGGATTAACCTCAATAATCTCCTGAATCTTACCGTCAAGTATGTGAATAATTCTATCAGCATAATCAGCTAAACTCCTGTCATGGGTAACCATGACTATCGTCTGATTATTCGCCTTTGCCATACTTTTTATGAGCTCCATAACCTCTCTGCTCGTTTTCGAATCCAGGTTACCGGTAGGTTCGTCAGCAAATACAATCTCCGGTTTACTGACAAAAGCTCTGGCAATTCCTACTCTTTGCTGTTGTCCTCCGCTCATTTCCGTAGGTTTATGTTTCAGGCGTGACCCTAAACCGACATTTATAAGCATCTGGCGGGCCAACTTCCGTCTAATCTTTGGCTTCATATGTTTAAAAACAAGAGGCAGTTCCACATTTTCCAGGGCTGTCATGGAATTAAGCAAATTATATGACTGAAATACAAAGCCCAAAGTGTTTTGCCTGAACTTTGCCAATGCTTTTTCACTCATTTTATGTATATTATACCCTTTAATAATTATTTGGCCCCTCGAAAGCTTTTCTATGCCGGCCATCAGATTCAGCAAAGTCGATTTACCGGATCCCGATGCGCCGTACAAGCAGCAAAATTCTCCTCTTTTTATAGAAAAGCTTACGTCATCTACGGCAACAATACGTTCCTTACCCATTCGGTAAATCTTTTTCGCATTTTTGACCTGTATAATAATATCCTGATCGTTTTTCATATGGCACCATCCTATACTTTTAGGCAAATTTTAGGCAAAGCCAGTATTATGTTTACAATAAATTATATTATAATCCTTGTTAAAATTTTGGTCAATAAATAATTTCTTTTATTTTCCTGATGTACTATATATTAGACGATTGAAACAAAAAAATATATCCATTAAATTTATAAAATTTATAAATTTTTTTATTTCTGTAAATTTATTCAAATTTTGTTCGGTTTAGCATCATTTGTCGTATCTGCAGGTTTTACAGTCTGACTTTTTTTAGCGGCTCTGTTTTCAACAAATCTTACAAATACCAGTTTCACATAAGCACCTACCGGCACCGCAAGAAGCATACCCAAAAAGCCGCCGACCGCACTGCCGAAGATTAGAGATATTATTATTATCAGAGGATGAATTTTAATTGAACGGCTTAAAAGTTTCGGCCCGATATAATTTCCGTCAATAAACTGAATGACGGCAAGAATTATAATGGATATTACAAGTTTTTTTATTTCACCGTTTATGAGACAAACGAATGCCGTACTTACATAGGCAATAACCGGTCCGAAATACGGTATTAAATTGCCTATTCCGGCAAATATGCCTATAACCAGTGCAAATCTGACACCGGTAAGAGACAAAGTTAGGCTTATTAGTACCATCATAACAAGAGCATCGGTCAATTGCCCTCTAAGATAACCGGAAAAGGCATAATCCAAATCATTCAGTATAAGGGTAATTCTGTTGTTGGTGTTTTCGGAAAAGACTGCATAAAATGTTTTCTTTATAAAATCCTTAATTATTTTTCCGTCGATGATAAAATAAAATCCGATGATAAAGCTAAAAATAACCGTTGTAAGATATTTTGATATATTAGTAAGAGTATTGACTATGTTTTGTGCCAAATTCTTTAGTGCATCCAGTATTACAGTCACGGTCTCTTCCACATACTGCTCCAACTGGCTTGAACGAATATCTAGCTTCTCCATATTTTGCAAAATAGAATTATAAAAAGCTTCCAAACTCTTTTTATAACCTTCCGCCAGTCTTATAATATCATCAAAGTTAGCCAGTTTTAGCTGATCCGTCACGCTGTAAATCAGCAGTGATATTAAAGAAGCCACAACTATAAACAATAGTACAACAGACAAAACAGCCGCCCAGGTTCTTTGCCTTTTCATTTTTTTAAACAATTTAAACTTATGAAATTTTTCTTCAAAAAATCCTACAACCGGATCCATCAGATAAGCAAATACAAAACCTAATATTACCGGTTTTATCACCTTAAGCAGCCAATTTAACTTTTCAATCAGTACAGACAAAATCTGCCATGCATTTTTCGCCAATAAAGAAAGTATATAAATAATAATAGCCGTGAAAATAACATACAGGGATATCTGCAAATACTTACGATTAAATCGGTCTTTAAGCTTCATTAAAACGATTTATCTCCTTTCGCCGTATTTAATATAATCCGCAATAATTTCAACCGCATTGTCTATACCCACATAATCACTTCGTACAGATATATGATAATTTTCAGTCCTGCCCCATTTTTCGCCGGTATAATAATTGTAATAATTCGCTCGTTGCTTATCGATTTTTAAAATATTATCCTCGGCCTTTTCTTTAGGCATACCGTACAAATTAATTGCTCTTTCCTTGCGGTAAGCCAAATCTGCCCATATAAATACATGAACAGCTTCCCGGCGGTCTTTTAATATATAATTGGCGCATCTTCCTACTATAACGCACGGCCCTTCCCCGGCTATTTTTCTGATTACATCAGACTGAGCCAGATATATCTGATCATCCAGAGAAAGATTAATAAAACCTATATCCTGGTTTCCGTATGCATTCATCCCCATAGCTATGGTATATAGAAGGCTGTTGGTTGCCTTTTTTTCCGCATTTTCAAAAAAAGCTTCAGAAAAGCCGCTCTCTTTTGCAGCTCTTGTAATTATTTCTCTGTCATAAAAAGGAACACCGAATTTTTTAGCCAGTTTCTCTCCTATTTCCCTTCCGCCGCTTCCGTATTGCCTGCTTATTGTAATAATGTTTTTAATAGTATTCACCCCCAAATACATTATCAAATACATTATTTAATACATCCAAATTCAGTATATCATACTATTTTTTATAATTGTTAATATTAGAACAAAATAAGATTAATTTTTAATTAAAAATCTTGCTTTTAAAATCACTCTTTTTATAGCGGAAGAACTGGTATATAACTGTTTGTATAAATTGTTATAAAACTCCTCTATGATCAAATACTCCATGAAACCAATTTCATTTTTTCCAAATCTGGCTTTCTTGGCAATATCCATGCATTCTTCAAAGTCTTTAACCGGAAGCAATGAAAAATTCATTTTTACATATTCTTCATTGTCTTCTAAGCTTTTTGCTTTATTTGGAAGCAAACCGCCGATAATAAATAACCGTTCAATGTTTTCATAAATCCTTAATGCTTTTTTGCTGAAGTTTTCATTTTTTTTGCCGAAATTTCTTTTAAATATATATGAACATAATGCCGCGGTAAGAATAAGTATCGCCAAACCGTACCATATGGTGCCTGATGAATTTTTTTCGGCTTTTTTGCCATTAATGCCATCTTTCTTTACGGCTTTATTTTCACCAGGCTCAGGTGCGACCGTTATATTCATATTATCCGGAATTTTGGTAGGCTCTGGACTGGGACTAGCCATAGCCTTAGTAGGAACCGGAGTAGGTAATACATCATCCCTGCTTTGTTCAGTCCCGTTAATATCTGCAATTATGTCAGACATATCATCCATGCCTGACCCGACAGTAAAATCCACCGGAATCCATCCAAAACCGTCCAAATAAACTTCAGCCCATGCATGGGCATTATTGTCCCTTACGGTTATTTCTACACTGCTGTCTTCTCCGTCTATTTCATCTAAATAAATGGATGAAGAATTCATAAGATCGGAACTGTTTATGGCATACCCTTCCACATACCTGGCCGGATATCCCATAGCCCGAAGCATCAATGCTCCTGCCGAAGCATAATGGGTACAATACCCTAATTTGTTTTCATACAAAAAATATTCTACAAAATCCTTGTCTTTTGGAAGCTTGCCCGGTGCAAGGGTGTACCGTGTATTATTAAACAAATATTCTTTTATATACGATATGGCATCGGCAAGATTTTCCGCTCGCCTTCCCAATGCTTCCCTAGAAAAATCATTTTTTAATCGTTCTAATCCTTTCTCGGGCAGTCTGGTATAGATATCATATACAAACGCTCTGTATTTTTCTTCATTTTTTTTATATTCAGCCAATTGATCGTCTGATTTAAGCCCTTCCCTTAATGTTTCATAAAAACTTCTATACAAAAATTCATTAAAACCGGTGGTTAAATTGTAATAATAATCATAGGTTCCTATTTTAATATTTTCGTCGTTCTTAACCGACAGGTCATACTCATAACCGACCTTGTCCTTCTCATAAAAAATACTGAAATAGGGTACGTATATTAATCTTTTATCGGCTTTCAGATAAATAACCGTATATCGGCCTTTTTGAACAAAGTGCCGATACGGATAATAGCTTAAAATTATAGCATTTCCTATAACAGGATCATACTCTTCTCTTGACATATCTCCTATAATTTCTTTATACCTGTCGGCAATCTCTCTGGTATGGGGTTCCCAGCTGTCACCGGTATAAACGCTTCCAACATAACCTTTCAAGTATATGCCTTCCGTTACCGAGCTTAGCGGAACTTTTATCAGAAGATGCTCTGTATTGTCATAAACCACCTGATCCACTTTCCCAAGATCTCCAAAATTAAGTCCACCGGAGCTTGTAATCTTGCCGGAACCTATATTCCATTTAACATCGGCAATTTTCTCCGAAACATCCTGTATGGAAAAATTCATAATCTTGTTTTGTATCCTGGATTTTGCTTCGTATATTTTGCTTCTGTTGAAATTTTCATAATGCCTGGCAGGAATAATAAGTTTTAAGGTAAAAAATAAAGACAGCGACAAGAGACAGATTATCATGGCTGATTTTATTCCAATACGGCGAATCATACTCTGTTGAAACCGGCTTGATTTATTATGGGAATAGTCCGCAACCTGCAATAGACCGTTGGATACAGACATGAAAAGAAAAACCAGAATATATCCGATCAGTTGAATTTCCGGAGGGGTAATGCCCATGGCAAAGCTTACCGCCACAGGAAAAAGCATAAGGACATATATCATCCGGTTTAACCGGCCCCTAAGCAGCGAATAAGCCAAAATACCGGTTACCGGTACAAGAAAAAATATAATAACAAGGGTTAAATCCTTTTTGGCGTTAGAAATATCGACAACAAATTTGAACGCCTCAAATTCATAATACTCGCTTGCCCGTTTTATTACTGCATTTTCCAAGAGATAAAACCCGTTCCGGATATTCTTAAAAAAATAACGGAATAAACCGCCATATATAACAAGGGAAATTATCATTTTTATTAAGTCATAGGCAGGGTGTATGAAAAAAACAAAAAATATGCAACCTGTTATGAGTATACTAAAATACAGCCAAATGTATAAAATTTTTAAACTAAAACATCTTATTAAAAAGTCAATAAAGAAGCAGCTACCGCCTAATACAGCAAGCAGTTGTATTAATCTCATATAAAAAGGAAATTTCTTCTTGTTTTCCTCTTCCAGATAAACGGTATTATCAAAAATTATACCGTCTTTTCTCTTTTTTTTCATACCTTCATCGTCACTCCGAATTAATCTTCAGATTTTTAAGTCCTGACTTTATGTCTGAAGAACTTACAAAAAACAGGCCCATTCCGGTTTCAAGCAACTTTTCTTTAATATTATCGGCGGTAAAATCCTCTTGAGCAATTGAACTGTACTGGGCGGATTCTTCATCCTTATTAACGTATATAATAAGTCTGCAGGTGCTTTTTATCAAAATAAGAGAATCCAGTTTTTCGTCATTAACCCTGTTTGTTATATAGAATACATCCGTATATAACTCGTTGGAGTACTGTGCAAAATAATCTGCCGCTACATCCACATCTTTAATGTAAGGGCCACTGCTTAACAATCCGTCTATAGCTTCATATAAGTCATTTTCATTAACTATTCTTACTCTTATTATGGTTTCCTGTGTCTTGTCATACCAGGCAAGATAATGGATTTTACCTTTCAGCATAAAAGAATATGACAAAGATAGAGTACAATCCAGCAATGAATCTATTATATCCGGTCCGTCATTCCGCCCGGATATGGCCATATCGGCTATTATCACCACCGAGCAATTTAAAGGCTCGCTGAAATCCTTTATCATAAGCTGATTCTGTTTTAGACTGAGCTTCCAATGTATTCTCTGGGGCCTGTCACCCTCCCGGTATTCCCTGATGGCAAATACCTCAGAGGGATCATCTCCGCTTTTTGTATTTGAATAAGTATCGCTTTCTATCTGCATCCCGCAGCGGGCATTAATTATGTCATCGGTCATCTCATATAAATTTGGCAGCACCGCTACTTTAATTTCATTTAAATTTTTCTTTCTGAGAGAAAATATTTTTAAATAATCATATATTTTAACTTTAGATAAGGATACAACTATATTTCCTGCATAATCCGATTTAAGGTTACAAGTGGCATGGGTAGTCGAACGGCTGTCAACGGATACGTAAAAAACCTGTTTGTGCTGCTTAAACCGGTCCGAAAAAGAGTTTACATAACTGATTGTTATGCATATTACAGTAACAGGATATAAGGTAGGATTATGAATTTGCACGGATACAGGTATGTTTTCCCCTTTACTTGCCACATGTGCTGAAGAAACCAGTTCAACGGACAGCCTTACATAGACATAAAAAAGAATAGCAAGAAGTATAAAAGGGCAAATCACAACCGCAAGAAACAAAATCCCCATATAATAATCATTGTATAATACAGCTAAAAGCCCTGTAAGGATTATAATTGCAATATACTTTAACTGATTTTGTACCATTGCCCACCTTCTTAATATCTAAAGCCGTATTCCGCTTCTTTTCCTTTTATAATAATTCTTGGCGGCCTTACTATTCTTAAAATATCGTCCAGCAGGTTGTCCACGGTAAAGTTGTTTACCCTTGCTTTCGGTTTTAATATAATCCTGTGGGCAGCAACATCTTTAAATATATACTGGACATCCGACGGTATTACATAATCTCTGCCGCTTAAAAAAGCCAAGGCTTTTACCATATTCATTATAGCCAGGGACCCTCTCGGACTTACTCCCAGTTCTATCAAAGGATTTTCCCTGGTTTGCTGTACAAGTAAGGTTATATACTCATAAATGGAATCATGAATATATACACCCTCTACCATATTCTGCATATATAAAATGTCGTCCCGTTCAACTACTTTAGTAACCTTGTCCAGCGGATTGGAATTCTGTCTGTCTTTAAGAATTCCTATTTCGCTTTTTAAATCAGGATATCCTATTGATAATCTTACCATAAACCTGTCCAGTTGAGATTCCGGCAACATCTGAGTACCTATGGACCCTATCGGATTTTGTGTAGCTATAACCACAAAGGGTTTGGGTACGTCTCTTGTTATGCTGTCAACCGTAACTTTGCCCTCTTCCATAACTTCAAGCAAAGCCGATTGAGTTTTGCTGGATGTACGGTTTATCTCATCAGCCAAAAAAAGGTTACACATAACAGCACCGGGTTTGTACTGATAACTTTCCCCATCTTTGGTTAACAGATGAAATCCAACTACGTCCGTAGGCAGTACATCCGGCGTAAATTGAAGCCTGTTATATTTGAGAGCCATAGCTTTTGAAAATGCCAAAGCCATAGTTGTTTTTCCGACCCCGGGATTATCTTCAAGCAAGATATGACCTTTGGCCAAAACAGCCGCCAGGACCTTGATAATTATTTCTCTTTTTCCTATAACAACCTCATTTACTTCGTTTATAATTTGCAATGCTTTACTGTTATAAACTTTCATCAGGGCCACTCCTGTTATCCAATTATTTCTGTATATGTTGTTATTATAACATATTTTTACACCAATTCAATTAATTTGGAACCCAAGTAGTCAATGTATATGTAAATTATTGACATTTTTCTCTGCATTTAATAAGATAATTAGTATAGACTTAACATTTTAAAATCTTCTAAAAAATTATATTTTTATAATTTTACTAAAATATATAGGAGAAATTTTCTACATAGTAAAAAATAATCAGCTACATATTGACTTATCGTCAGAATCGTTTAAAATTAACTTCATGATAAAACGTTGGAGGTAGCAAAGTGAACAAAACAAAGAAAACAATAAAAGGTACTCAGAATATAAAAAAGAAAAAACAGTTTAAAATCAGCCCCAAAATATGGATTGCGACTTCTGCAGTATTAGGCCTGTTATTAATAGGCGCCATTTTATTTGATCAATTGTATAAAAGGCCGTTAATAACCATAGAAGGTGAAAAATTATATCTTGAAGACCTTACTTACTATTTTTACAATAGCGAGTCCACCTATGATTATATGAATCAGTTGTTTGGCGGTTCTTACTGGGACATGACTTACGACTATTCTACCGGTATTACTGTTAGGGACTACGCAAAATTGGAAACAATAAATAATGTCATTTATACTGAAGTCCTTTATAGAGAAGCCGTAGCCAACGGATATACATTGACCCAAGAAGAAGAGGATACTATTAAGGAAGACATTGATAAATTTTTAAACGATAGCGGCTTATCCGAGAAATTTATTGAACGGAACGGATTTACCCCTGAATATCTAACTGAGATATTCACTAAAATCAAATTGGCGGAGCGATACAAACAGGATGTTATTGACCTGTTGCCCATTGATGAAGAAGCAATCAAAGCAGATATAAATTATGACGAATACAGGCAATACGATATAGAGTATCTGTTTATATCCACCAAAAAAACCAATGAAGAAAATTCTTCCACTGAACCTATGAGTGAAGATGAAAAGAAAGCCGCCTATGATAAAATTGCCGATATGAGGGAAAAAGCCCTGAATACTGAAGACTGGTCCACACTTGTTCCCGTTGAGGAAAACGAGCTTAGATACCTAAAAACAAACTTCCTTGCCAAAGATACATTTTTCACCGATGAATTTAAAGAATCTGTAATGGCACTGGAAAACGGCGAAATAAGTGAAATCCTTGAAACAGAAGACGGATATTATGTTGTTCGCATGATTAACAACAATTCATCAGAAGCCTATAACAATGCTGTGGAACAAGCAATCAAAGATAAGGAAGAAGAAGCTTTCAGCAAGCAATATACTGAAAATATCCTTCCCAAATATGATTATAAGTTGCATGAAAGAGCAATTAGGAATTTAAGAATGGGCAGAATTACAATGGTTGATTAATTTTTCCTTATGGCCGTATAATATATCTCTTTTCTGAAATAATAGTAGTGTATAATTCCATAAGATATAACAATGCATTTTTGCTTTGTTATTCACAGAAAGGAGATATCATGGCCAAAAACAAAAACAATAATTACAAAAACAAGAATTCTGTAAAAAATCAGGAGAAAAATCAAGCTAAAAACTCGGTAAAAAATTCCCATGCCCAGGTTCCTGATGATTCACCCGGTCGCAGCGGTCCGGGAGGCAACTAAATATGAAATAATAATAAAATGAGACTGGATACACATAAAATTCATGTGTATTTCAGACTCATTTTGTTTATAATTATGTAAAAATTCCCTACTAATTTCCTATATATAAAACACAGTATAGTTAAAATTTTGCTATCGTAATATCTTGCATTTTGAATAAATAGTGCTATAATGAGTGAACGTAATTCCTATATCTAGATGAATCATAAAATATTTTTAAAAGTATATATAGCAGAGAGGAATATCAAAATGAAAATAATAATTGTTGGGTGTGGAAAAGTAGGCAGTACCCTTGCCGAGCAACTGGATAAAGAAGGCCATGATATCGTTGTTGTGGATAAAAAAAGTGCTGCTCTAAAAAAGGTTACCGATTCCCTTGATGTTATGGGAGTTATAGGAAGCGGAACCAGCCACCGTACCTTGCTCGAAGCCGGAATAGAAACGGCTGACCTTTTAATTTCGGTAACCGGTTCTGACGAACTTAACCTGCTTTGTTGCCTTATAGCAAGAAAGACGAGCCGCTGCCATACCATAGCCAGGGTACGTAATCCGCAATATAACGAGGAAATTGAATTTATAAAAGAAGGCTTGGGTCTTTCTATGACAATAAATCCAGAATTGGAAACCGCGGTTGAAATAGAACGGCTTATAAGGCTTCCGTCCGCAATAAAAGTCGAAACTTTTGCCAAAGGCAAGGTAGAATTGCTTAAACTTCATATACCGGAACACTCAGTGCTTGACGGTATGAAAATTTCGGAACTGTCCGACACACTTCGTTGTAAGGTATTGGTGTGTGTGGTAGAGCGCGGAAATAATGTTTACATTCCGTCGGGAGGTTTTGAACTTAGTTCAAACGATTTGATATCAATAATAGCATCTCCGCAGAATGCCATTGACTTTGTGCATAAATCCAGAATACTGGTCAACGATATAAAAAATATCATGATAGTCGGCGGCAGTACCATTGCAGAATACCTTGCGCTTAGGTTGGCTGATTCCAATATTAACTTAAAAATAATAGAACAAAATCTTGAAAGATGTGAAGAACTTAGTGAACTTCTTCCCGATGCGATTATTATCAACGCCAACGCCGCAGACAGGGATGTTCTTATAGAAGAGGGTATTGAAGATATCGACGCATTCGCGTCTCTTACAAATCTGGACGAAGAAAATATAATACTGTCCCTTTATGCTAAAAAGCATTCTAAAGCAAAGATATTTACAAAAATTACACGGCTGACATATGAAGATATTATTTCCGAAATGCCTTTGGGAATAATTATTAACCCGAAGTTTATTACAACCGACAGTATCCTGCAGCACGTAAGAGCTATGCAAAATTGCGGAGGTTCCGGTATAGAAGCGCTATACAGAATAGTAAGTAATAAAGTCGAAGCTTTAGAATTTTATGCAGGAAAGAATGCAAAACTTCTTGGCATCCCATTGGAAGCGCTTTCACTTAAACCAAATACATTGGTTTGTTGCATAAACAGAAACGGTGAAATAACAATCCCTACCGGAAAGGATTATATTTTGGAAGGAGATACCGTCATTATTGTGACTACAAATAAAGGTTTATACGATCTTAATGACATTCTGCTGTAGTGCTGTGTATCTTAAACAGCACTATATATTTTCTCTTATTTTTATATATAAAAGAACAGTTTAAATCATTTAAATATATCTAAAACAGTCAAAAGGGTTGGGATTAGAAATGAATAAATCGATTATATTCTACATAATAGGATGGATTTTAAATATAGAAGCAGCATTGATGATTTTTCCGGCTATTTGTGCCTTAATATACGGTGAAAAAAGCGGATTCGCTTTTTTAATTACAATAGCCGCCTGCTTATTGATAGGACTTCCCTTGTCCTTAAGAAAACCTAAAAGCAGAATATTTTTTGCAAAAGAAGGATATATTACGGTCGCCCTTTGCTGGATGTCTTTAAGTATTATGGGTGCACTTCCATTTTTCATAAGTGGGCAAATACCCAATTATATCGATGCCCTGTTTGAAATTATATCCGGTTTCACAACCACCGGTTCAAGTATTTTAACCGATGTTGAGGCAATGGATTATGGTATGCTGTTGTGGAGAAGCCTTACCCACTGGATAGGCGGTATGGGAGTTTTAGTTTTTCTGCTTGCAATTATTCCTATGTCAGGCGGTGAAAGTATACACTTCATGCGTGCGGAAAGCCCCGGCCCGTCTGTGGAAAAAATGGTACCCAGAATTAGAGCAACTGCCCTATTACTATATAAAATATATCTGGGAATGACCCTTTTACAAATTGTTTTGCTTTTAATCGGCGGTATGCCTCTTTTTGATGCTCTGACTATTACTTTCGGTACGGCGGGAACCGGCGGATTTGCTATTAAAAATACCGGTATTGCAGATTACACCCGGTACCAGCAAACCGTTATAACAATATTTATGTTTTTGTTCGGTATCAATTTTAATGTTTACTATCTTCTTTTATTAAGAAAATTCAAAGATGCCTTTAAAAGTGAAGAATTAAAATGGTATGTATCAATTGTAGCTGCTTCTATTTTTCTGATATCCTTAAATACCGGCGGTCCAAAAGGATTTTTCGCTGCAATTCATCCTGCGGCTTTTCAGGTTTCATCAATAATCACTACAACCGGATTTGCCACTGTAGACTTTAATTATTGGCCTACATTTTCAAAAGTAATTCTTGTAATTTTAATGTTTATCGGAGCCTGTGCAGGCAGTACCGGCGGGGGTATGAAAGTCTCCCGTATTGTTATTCTAATTAAAACTGTGCGCCATGAAGTTTCTTCACTTATGCATAAACGAAGCGTCAGAGTATTAAAAATTGACGGAAAGAAAATTGAAAATGAAACCATACGTTCCATTCATGTGTTTTTTGTAGCTTATATACTCATATTTGCCGCATCTCTTCTGATAGTATCACTGGATAACCAGGATTTCACCACAAGCTTTACGGCCGTTGCGGCTACATTAAATAATATTGGTCCGGGTCTTGAAACGGTTGGCCCTATGGGTAATTTCAGTGCTTTTTCAAACCTGACCAAAACTGTTCTAATGTTTGACATGCTGGCAGGAAGGCTGGAAATTTTCCCGATGCTTGCTCTTATAAATCTAGTAAAAAGCAAAATAATGTCCCACAAAATCACATTGACCAGGTAAAATCCGGTCAATGTTTTTTATGCTCAACTTGCAAATGTTAACTCTTAACAACTATTACTTCAGTTACCTAATAGGCTCAAATTCAACTTCATAAAGTCATTTTCATTATTACTTTATCAGCAAAAATCAGGTAATACGGCTCCGTCTTCGGAGAAAGGTATTAAAAATTCTGGTATACCACTGGCATAAGGGGCAATCTCATACTGCTGAAAATATATAACAACGCCGTCGTTTGTCAAATAGAAATTGCTGAGATTTAAATTTTCCTTTACGAGATTTTCGTAGTCATCAAAATACATCATTATTCCATTTTGAGGTTCATTTTTTATTTGCTCCAGTATTTCCCTTATATAATATTCCCTAATATCCGTACCGGCAGAAAACAGGTCTGTAATAGAAAGCGGCCTGCTGCAGGCTATATTCCATGAATCCGATGTACGGACCGTTGACCCGTGGGCTCCTCCGGTATACACATACCGGTCAAAATAAAAGCTTAAAATACAATCCCGGTTGTATGTTACGGTAAAATCTTCATATATCTCATACTGTCTTACCGGAAATTGATTAGCCATCGCATATTCATAATCAACCGTTGCCTGCATATATAGGTTTTTGATTTCTTTATTTATGTACATCATGGCCCTTGTCCTGTAATAGGCATTTATCTGCTCCAGAATAAGCAGATTATAATGTGAAGTGAAATAAGGATAGTTAACTGTATAGGTCAAAATAACCTGATTTTTATAATACATTTCCTGTGTTATAACATTCTTGCCAACAAAAATACGGCATTCAGGCATATAATTCAACTTCCGAAAAGTTTTCTTATCAAATCATATGCCTGATACCGTTTATCTATGCTTATCATTATATTACTGTTTACATTATATTGCCGGGCATATCTCATTCATTATTATAAATATATTATTAAATTCAGTTTATAAATCTTCTATCTTATAGGACAAGCCCCTGTTTCACATTCTTTATCGATTATATCATGGATATCGTCATTCTCTAATTTTGCCAAGAGTTCATAATCGAAGGGCTTAATTTTTTGAAGCCTCTCTTCGTAGTCCTCCTTTGTGGTACGCTCGAAAGGAAGGAGAGGGTATGTTTCTTCTGACAAAGGCAGGAAAGTTATTCCTACTATATCGTCAAAATTATCATAAACCCACTGTGCAACCTCATCCCATTCGTGATCTCTGACATGAACCGTAATAGAGGTATTATGGTCGGTCCAATGTTTCATTGACAACTTATAAAGCTCCAATTGCTCTATAGCTCCCACATCAAATTTTGTCTTGCCTTCGGATGCCTTAACCGGGAATTCTATAACCTTAATGGTACAATCTTCATCGGTCTGTCCTACCTCATTATAGATCGGATAGCATCCAAGTTTCTCAACCATTTTATACAAAGGATCGTTTACGGAAATCCTTATCCTGCGAATATAATAATTGGAGTGAGCAAAGTGAATTCCGCTGCTAACACAAGGTAACATTGATAATGTTCCCTCCGGTTTTATAGTGGTCATAAGACTCGGAGGTTCAATTCCCAGTTCTTTGCAGTAACGATGGCCTTCTTTGTGAACTTCTTCTTTCAATCTCGAAAGCAGGCCTGCCAGGTCATCATAGCTCATGCCGGTTTTATTTACCATGTCCATTATGCCGGTAAGAGATACCCCGATAATTCTGTCCTCCTGCATAACCTTATTCCATTCTGGAAGTTCAACATCAACCAAAGTCATCCTGATTGCCACCCTGGTTGACAGCCTAATAATTTTTTTAAGCTGTTCTTCATCCAAAACAGATCCTTTAACGAATCCCATCAGGTTATTGGTAGTAAGATTACAGCACTGTTTTGACCTAAGAAGAATTTCACCGCAGGGATTGCAGCCTTTAAAGGAAGGCTTTCTTCTTAAAGCTTCAGACGCATTTATAAAGCCCGGCTCTCCGTTTATTTTAATTGATTCCAAAATCTCTCTAATTCTTTCTTTAGAGGGGCGCTCAGTATAAAGTACGGAATTATTGCTCATCTTTCTGTGGGATATTTCTGTATCCTCTATCCATTTACCGTCAATAACCTTGTATATATTGCGTTTTGCATTTATAACTTCATCGTCGTCTTCATCGCATATCACCATCATAGCGCTTCTTCTGACTCCGCCGGATACCACATTCTCGCTGATGATTGTTGCAATATCAAGTATGTCTATGGTCTTAAGAACGCCGTCCTGCCTGCGATTTATAACCTTATTAATTTTTTCAAACATCTTTTTTAAAGATTTATGACCGGAAGCTCTGCCTCCAAATCTTCTTAACCTCTCACCCTCAGGTCTTACATAACTGTAATCAATTATTATCTTTGTTACATTTTTAAATTCGTCAAGGGTAACCAGCTTAAAAAAGCTGTCCAGAGCATCACACCAGCCTTCTTTACTGTCGCCTACAATAATTACCGCAATGGAATTATCCTTATCATCATGAATGCATCTGGTATTTTCCATTTCCTCTTTGGAAGTAACGGCCCTTATGGTACCGTCATATCTACCCTCCAAGGTAACGCGGCGCACCTTTGGCAGCTTTCCTATCAAATCTTTGGTTATACGGACTCCTACTCCGCTTCCTATCATAAGCAGATAAAAGACATCTACCAGATCGGATAATTTCTCTATATTGGTAAAGGCACAGTTATAGTTGGATAAAGGATATTCTTCCACAATTTCGGTCCCGCCCATATAAAGGGTTCTTCCGGAAGTAAATGTCCTGAGATTAAATAAGTTGTCAAATAAAAGCTCGGCTTCCTTAATCTCCTCGTCCATATTTATATTTATGCCCATTTTCTTTTTAAACTTGATACCCAGGCCTACATTATACTCCGTTGTCCTAAGAACCGTCTCAAACCATGTTTCGCGTCTTTTTTTATCTTCAAGATATCTGGAATAGGTCCGAAGATAAACAAATTCCCCGATGGGACTGAGCGGATTTTTTGCATTGCGATATGTACTTAAAAATTCCTCTGATAATAAACGTTCCATTTCCGTACTCCTTCCTGTCGGCTTAATTCCTATGGATTTTTAATATTAATCATTTCACAATTATATTTGGATAAACCGTTTGGTTTTATTCGGCACAACATATTGTATGATATATTATATTATACTACTATATGTATGTCAATACTAATTGATTACTATTATCATTTATTACCAAAATTAATATTTTAAAGGCAAAATAATAAACACTATTTTAGGAATTAAAGTTCCGTCCTTAAATAGTGTTCATTTTCTCTAATTAAATTAAATTATATATTAATTATCGGTATTTAAGTTTATCCCTGGCTAAAACTGTTTATAAACCTCATCTCTTACCCCAGATTTTTAACGCAACAGCCAATTCTTATTTTTCTTTGGCTATCTCTTCCAAAGAAATGCCTGCCATAACCGTTTGGTCCATTTTTTATCATGCTCCAATCCGATTAAAAAACTGTCTGCTACTCTTCAAAATATGCCGTTGCATCATAGGGAATATCTTCGATCCGTTTAGCCAAGTTATCCCACAAAAGCTTGTAAAGTTTGTCTGAATCTTTCATCTTCAAAGCCTGCAGATAGCTTTCGTGCTCTAAGATCATGTTTTCCCTGTCATTCTTATCTTTAATAAATTTTTGTCCGTAAATCAGCTTAAAGAAAGATAAACAGTCCCACAACGATTCAATCATGGAACATATACGGGTTAAACCGCTTATATTATAAATACTGAAATGATAATAACGGTTAAGAATATATATCTCTTTGGCCGGTACCTCGTCCTGGCGTACGGTCATCTTATACTGTTCATGAATCTTTTCCAAAAGTTCAATGTCTTTCTCAGTGACTTTATTGCAGGCATAGCTTGCTGCAACAGGTTCCAATGCTTGTCTTGCTATATAAATCTGCCTTACATCTTCCTGCGTAAGCTTAACAAGTCTGGTTCCCACATAAGGTATAGATTCTGCCAATCCCATCTTTTCCATGCTGCTTAAGGCTTCGCGAATAGGCATACGGCTGACTCCCAGTTTGCTGGCCAGCTCTTCGGTATTTAGCTTTTCTCCCATATGTAGTTTTCCGTCCATGATCCAATCCATCAGTTTATCAAGAACTAAATTAGGCAGCTTGTTATGTTGAATAACATCTGTATTAACATTATTCATTGTAATGCGCATATTTAAATTCATGACTATTCTACCATCCTGTACATAAATTATATAAACTTAGTATGCTTATCAAACCTATAGGATTTCCACCTGAGCGGTTTCTTCAATTAATTCTGCCGTATGAAAAGTATTAAGAGTGTCCTTGTCCATAACCACAATACCATGGTAGGCAAGTATAAATCCCGGAAGCTATGGATGCTCTTTTAATACTGCTTTCTATGCTCTTTAACATTCAATTCCTCACCTATCAATTTTATCATATCATCCATGTTTTTCAAATCCCTTCGTCAAAATTCCTCTTTTCATAATTATATCAATATTTTTTATAATCCGATAGAAACTATCTGTTTGTCATGAGCTTCTTCCAATGAACAGACCGTCTATACTCGGTTCCTTTATCAGTGCTTCAGTATTTACCATACTCAAATTTATTATTGAGGCTTACACCCCCTTGAAAAATATTATAAAAAGGTTTATAATTGGTAAAAATCAATATGGACATATCAGCGATGATAAAAGCTACGATTTGTGAACTTCTTCAGAGAGCCGATGGTTGGTGGGAATCGGTGAAGGACCAAATCTTTCCACTTTTGGAGCTGTTGGCGATGAGTCAAAGGCTGGTACCCTTTACAGTACTGACGAGTGGTCGGCTCTTTTAGCCGGCAATTTGGGTGGCAACGCGGATCCTTCCGTCCCATTAAATTGGGACAGAAGGATTTTATATTATATGCATAACGGCTGTTTTTGCCTGCCTGTACCTTTAAAATAATTAATTTAAATCGAGTATATGTAATTAAAAATTTGTAAGGAGGAATATTATGATTGATTTAAAATTTCTCAGAGAAAGTCCTGAAATTGTTAAAGAAAATATCAGAAAGAAGTTTCAGGATCATAAGCTGGAACTGGTAGATGAAGTCATCGCTCTGGATATCGAAAACCGCAAAACCAAACAGGAAGCCGACAATTTAAGATATGAACGCAATACCCTGTCAAAGCAAATAGGAGTCCTTATGGGCCAGGGCAAAAAAGATGAAGCCATGGAACTTAAGAAAAAGGTTACAGAGCAATCCGACCGTCTTAAAGAACTGGAAGAAAAAGAGGCCGAATTAAACGAAAAAATAACCAAGATAATGATGGTTATACCAAACATAATCGATCCCAGTGTTCCTATAGGTAAAGATGACAGTGAAAATGTAGAACTTCAAAAATTCGGCGACCCTGTTGTTCCCGATTTTGAAATACCATACCATATCGATTTAATGGAAAGATTAAACGGTATAGACCTGGACAGTGCCAGAAAAGTTGCAGGAAACGGCTTCTACTACCTGATGGGAGATATCGCAAGGCTCCATTCGGCCATTATTTCCTATGCCCGTGACTTTATGATAGATAAGGGTTTCACTTATTGTGTTCCTCCCTTTATGATAAGAAGCGAAGTTGTTACCGGTGTTATGAGCTTTGCCGAAATGGAAGCCATGATGTATAAGATAGAAGGGGAAGACCTGTACCTGATTGGTACCAGCGAACATTCCATGATTGGTAAATTTATAGATACAATTATACCTGAAGAAACTCTGCCCCAGACTCTAACCAGCTATTCGCCTTGCTTCCGTAAAGAAAAAGGAGCACACGGTCTTGAGGAAAGAGGCGTATACAGAATTCATCAGTTTGAAAAACAGGAAATGATCGTGGTATGTAAACCCGAAGACAGTATGATGTGGTTTAATAAAATGTGGCAATACACCGTAGAATTGTTCCGTTCTTTGGATATCCCGGTACGGACCATCGAATGCTGTTCCGGTGATCTTGCTGACCTTAAGGTTAAATCTATAGACGTGGAAGCATGGTCGCCAAGACAGAAAAAATATTTTGAAGTAGGAAGCTGCTCCAATCTGGGTGATGCCCAGGCTAGAAGGCTTAAAATTCGTGTAGTCGGCGAAGGCGGCAAATATTATCCTCATACATTAAACAACACAGTAGCCGCTCCTCCCAGAATGCTTATAGCATTTTTGGAGAACAACTTAAATGCCGACGGTTCGGTCAATATTCCCAAAGTCCTTCAGCCTTATATGGGCGGAAAGACCATTATAAAGTAATATAAATCATAAGATCCTTTATGAAGGTTAAACACATAACGAAATAAGGCTTTGGTTTAAAGTTTATAAAACGGCTGTAATAAAATAATAACACACCGCTTTGATTTGATAATTATATTATCAAATCAAAGCGGTGTGTTTATAGAATTACCTTGTTATCTTCAAAGGTCTCATCATCTCATTGTCTTCATGATCCAATAGATGACAGTGCCATACATATCCTACCCCTGAAGCAGGATCAAAGGAGAAATAATTTTCACCGGGTTGTGACAAGCCTTCAGGTACATCCTGCGGGCTAAATCTTACCCTAATTCTGGTTACCTGGCCTGGATGAACTATAACCGTATCCTTCCAGCCTCTTTCGTTTTCAGCAGGCGGAATCGGTTCTCCTATTAAGAACGGCTCTACGGGTATTGCTACGGGAGGTTTTTTAAGAGGCAACGGCCCGTTTATCCTGCTCCATTCTCCTTCATAGGCATTTACATTAAAATTATGCCGGCCGATGATCTGGAACTGGATCAGATGTAAATGAATTGGATGGGAGCCAGCGGTCAGACTTACAATATACCAGTCCTCAGTGGCACCCACTATGGGAGTTTCTGTAACGTTATCCGTCCACAACTGTCCGTTAAGAAGCATCATGGTTGGTATACCGCCGGATGCCGCAATATCATTTACAGTTAAAATCCGTCTTGGCACATCGGCATACAAAGTCGGAATATAATTTAAAACTTTCGGAAGTTCCTTGGGCTTAACGGGTTTAGCCGCATCTAATGGAACCGTAAATTGCATTATTTGACCGACCGTTTCAGGATCAGGCGGAGCACCAAAAGGATACGGAGCCGGTGCATTATTTAAAAGAACTATTTTCGTACCCGGCTCAATACCCGAAAAGTCCACTACAATATCAGCTCTTTCACCAGGTGCAATCAAAAGTGATTGCAATTCTGCGGGATACTTTAGCAATCCTCCGTCACTGCCAATCTGAGTAAATTTCATACCGTTTGAAAAACTGAGATTATAGAATCTTGAGTTTGAACCGTTAAGTATTCTGAAACGATACTGGCGTCTTTCCACATCCAAGTTAGGCCATGCCTTACCGTTTACCACAATAACATCTCCGAAAAAGCCCGGAGACCAATAAGGATTTTCTTCGGGAGTAGTTCCCTCATTTATAAACAGCAAAGAACCGTCAGTATTAAACATCTTATCCTGTATAATCAAAGGAATCTCATAATCTCCTGAGGGTAAATCCAATCTTTGCTCGGAAAATTTCTTTTTAGATACCTTTTCATCCCTAAGAAGATAAAAACCGGCCAGACCGGCATATACATTTAGCCTTGTCATACCTAACGTATGATCATGATACCACAAGGTTGCCGGCTCCTGAGTGTTAGGGTAGGTATAAGTATCACTTACAAAAGCCGGTCCGTGTTTTCCATCATGAGTAAACCAGGCTTCAGGATGGCCATCGCTGTCTGACTGCACCTCGCCGCCGTGTAGATGTGTTACCGTCGGTACAGGCCACTGGGCATTCTTAAATCCCGGCGGGAAAGACGGCCACGGTTTCGGCGGGTCCATGGGCATACCGTTAGGATTTGCCCAATGCAGAGTAGGATCTACCGCCAAAAAATGAGGTTCCTTAATCTTGTTTTTCCATTTTACCACGACCGGTATGCCCCGTTTTGCCTCAAAGGTACTTCCCGGTGAACTGACATGATAAATCAGTTTATTCGTTTTAGGATCATGAACAAATCCACCGTAACCGTATACCTTGGTCTTTGGGAATCCGGGCGGCAATATCTGCTGCATTGTCTCGCATATATCAATCTTGTAATGGTGCTGTATCTGAATGTGGTGCTCACCATTTTTCTTTATTTTTTCCTTAACCGTTTGAGGGAAAAAAGTAAGAGGTTTTTCCAATTTATTTACATACTTTGGTATTGCAAGAGGATCCAGTTTTTCAACCCGAACAACCGGCGTTTCCTTTGGCTCTTTGCTTTTTTTAATTTTCCCGAACTTTTTTAATTTTTTTAATTCTTTAGATTCTTTTAATTCTTTTATGGTAAGATTCTTCCTTCTTTTCTTTGATAGATTCTTTTTTAATTTTCCTATGCCTCTATGTGATCTTTTGCCGCTATTTGATAAAGCCATAAAAAGCCTTCTTTCCGAATGTTCTTAAAATATATTATGAAACATTCGTCAAGAAGGTTCTTATTTCGACCGTATTCAAATATTATATTATCACCAATTTTAATATAACATTAAATTCTGTAAGTTCCAAAATGTATATTTAAAGAGATCAGTAAAATCTTTTATAAATTCACATAAGTAGGCTCATGCCCTATGGCAGGAAGCACTTTCCTTGTAAGATCTGCCGTTTTAAAACGGATCCTTGATGTATTGATGCAAGAATAACAGACAAAATAAGTTTCAGGTCTGCCCTGATATACTGTATAGCTCATATTTTCCCTTCAATCCTGTATTACTGTTCAGTCATTATAAGTATATATGTACAAATCATCTTTAATTTCCTGTATTATAATTCTAATGCTATTATACATTAACCTCTAATTCTTCATTAACCATCGAAATTAGCTTTTCCTTCAAATCCATTACTATTTCCAGTTTTGTTTCTTCAATTATTTGTCTTACTTTATCATTGTTTTCTTTAGCTTGTTCCAAAAACACTTTCCAGTTTGCCGGTATAGTATCAAATCTTAGCAAAAAGTCGGCAAACAAATTTTTATCCTTGTATCTGCTTAAATCTTTTCCTTCCAATTGCTTTGTATCCGTAATGAATAAAGCCTTGAATAACTCATATAAATTGGCTTTAATCCGCTCAAGTTCAGCTTCATCCTTTCGGCCTTCAGCCTTATAAGCCTCAACGGTACGTTTATATCCTTCAATCTTTTCATTTAGGAATGAAAGATATTTTTCCTTAACTTTATTCATCGATCTCCCTCTTCTATTATTATATATTGAAATTTTTAAACACTGGCAGTCGTAAGTGACAATATATCAAAAAGCAGCTTTTATAAAAAACTATTTTAAGGGAAAATATTTGTAACGGCAGAATTGAATTAGATATAAACAGAATAAAATAAACGGTAATTTAAAATTATTATAGCTGATATTACTAACGGTGACAATGTAATAAAATATAATTCTTATATTAAGATATGACAACTTCATATATAAAATGAAGTTTCATAATATTCTGGCGATCTATACAGAAATGAAAATAATTATAAATTATTAATATAAGCAGCATGTATTTGCGACAGCATCTTTAAATAAGCCAAAGAAAAGCCATAAACGGCTAACCGGGCTATAAACCATGAAAATGAACTTATAACTAAGGATAATATGACTGCATATACAAAAAAAATTCCAACGTTATTATAAACGTCGGAACCCTTAATAACTGATGCAGTCGAGGGGACTTGAACCCCTACCCAGAAAACCCGGACTAGATCCTTAGTCTAGCGCGTATGCCAATTCCGCCACGACTGCCTATATTTTTTACGCTAATTTTTCTAGCGAACGAATTATATTATAACAATATTTAATCTAAAAAGCAATACTAAACTTAAAAGAAATTGATAGAAATTGAATGAAAAATTCTTACAATTTTAAATTTTTGCCTGATTTAACCAAAAGGTGACCAGTTAAAACTACTTCGTATATCCAAGTTTTATTAATAAACAGACCGGTACCATTCAAAGTTACCGGCCTTTTGTCGTTTTTTAAATGGATGTTATACGGTGTAGAAATAATTATAATTATCCTCTTTTTACTTATTATAAACAATAGTTTTATTCCTTAATGTTTTGTTTGCCATATCAACGTAACAAATGCTTTCCTGATCAGTATTAATTATTTTCAGTAGCAGAAATCCGTCTTCACTACCTAAGGAAAGCCGGGCTTCCGGTTCCTCATACAATAAATACAACTCCCCATTATCATAAAGATAAGCCCTATATTTTGATGAATCTTCCGATATCCACGCGATGTAATCATCAGCTCGTACCGCATATAGTATATTTGAACTTCCAACTTTAATACATTCTTCCAAATCGTTTGTATAAATATTTGCAGATTCAATATAGAAACACCCGTCATCCTCATTTTTTAAGGCATAAGTTATCATTCCGTTATAAACTAACGGAATAACAAACGATTTTGCCATTTTTAAGTCATCTAAACTGAATTTAAATGACTTATTAGTGTCAAGGTCAATAACATGAATGTTTTTATCATCATTGCTGATAAATTCATATAAGACCAAATATTTATCAAAAATATGCATCTGATCAATCTCAGAATATTCTTTAATGCTCCATATTTTACCATTCTCTAAATCATACTCATAAATTAAACTTGTTACGGCCTCATTCATCTTAATATAATTCCAAAACAGCCTTCCTTTATATTCACATATGTGATATATTCTTCCGTATCCTGATTCCCCTTCGTATTCATACACTGTCTGCCAGGTTCCGGTATCCATATTAAAACGCATAATGCATAATTGCCGGCTTGATATGCCTTGACTTAAACCATCTATTTTAGCTGCTTCGGCATATACTTCATTTCCGTTAAAGCAGTAAACGCCAATTTCGTATTCAGGATCGGGTAAAGTGTAATCTTTGAAATTTTTATATTCTGAAACAGATTCTTCAGTAAAATAATCGCTAACCGGTTGAATCTGTCCGGAAAAATGTTTTGACAAATCCAAATCAACCTTGTTGCTGTCGGTATTTGCCAACTTTTTGAATGAACCCGAGCATGATACTATAAGTATACATATGAAGAATATGCTTAATACAGAAGATAATCTGGTGTTAAAAATTTTTTTATTTTTCTTCATAAAACATATCTCCTTTAACTTTTGATAAATCTATTTATATAGACAAGCAAACAATAAATTTGCAACATCTGTTTACAACATTTTTTAAATATCTGTTTAAATTTTTCTATTACTAAAATATTGGTATCATTTTTCTCTCCGTGCATATAATATACTAAAGTTATTTATTAATTATATTTCAATAATCTGTCAGACGCAAACATAATTTGCTAATGAATGTTTATAATTACAGGTATCAATCTGAAAATATATATTTATACCGCCTGATTTTTATTAGGTTAATAATATATTTAAAATTTACATTTTAAGGATTGACATTTAAAAAATCATATAATATACTTGATGAGTAAACAGCAACGGCGCTGTGGAAATATTTCCACAGCGCCGTTTTTATTTTATTAAATTTTAAAGAGAGGATGGGTAGATATGAGCAAAGTATTCATACCAAAGGCTTATCGTTCAGCTTTAACCTTGTATGAAACACAGACTGCAATCGGCATGATTAAGAGGATTTTTGAGGACAATTTATCTAAAGCCCTGAACTTGAAACGGGTATCGGCTCCGCTTTTTGTTGAGCCTCAAACCGGTCTTAACGATGACTTAAACGGAGTAGAGCGTCCGGTTGAATTTGATATTAGGGAAACCCAAGGTACGGCACAGATTGTTCACTCCCTGGCCAAATGGAAACGTTATGCGCTTCACAAGTACGGTTTTAAAGTCGGTGAAGGCTTGTATACCGATATGAATGCGGTACGCAGAGATGAGGATATGGATAACCTTCACTCCATATATGTTGATCAGTGGGACTGGGAAAAAGTTATAGACCGCGAAACCCGAAACGTTGAAACACTAAAAGATACCGTACGTAAAATTGTCGGTGCAATCTGCGAAACACAAAAAGAGTTAAAAGCACATTTTGCCGGACTTCCCGATCTGCTTTCACCTGAAGTAAGCTTTATAACCACTCAGGAACTGGAAGATATGTATCCGGAACTTTCCCCGAAGGAAAGAGAAAACGAATACCTAAGAGAACATAAAACTGCCTTTATAATGCAGATCGGCGATCTTCTTAAATCCGGCCAGAAACATGACGGAAGAGCTCCCGATTATGACGATTGGCAGCTTAACGGAGATATCGTATTCTGGAACGATCTTTTAGGATGTGCTCATGAAGTTTCATCCATGGGTATCAGAGTAGATGAAGTATCTCTTAAAGAACAGCTTGTAAAAGCAGGCTGTGAACATCGTGCCAAACTGCCCTTCCACAAAGACTTACTCGAAGGCAAACTGCCTCTGACTATGGGCGGCGGTATAGGTCAATCCCGCCTGTGCATGCTCCTTCTCGGAAAAGCGCACATCGGCGAGGTTCAGGCATCTGTTTGGGATCAGGAGACTATCTCAGCCTGTGAAGCTGCCGGAATAATATTACTGTAAAATGTACATAAGTAAAAGAAAAAGGGGGAATTAAAATGAAGGATGTACCTAATTTGTTCGGCAGTATGGTTTTTAATGATGCCGTTATGCAGGCCAGACTGCCCAAAGATATATATAAAGCATTAAAGAAAACAATGACAGAGGGAACTCATCTTGAACTTGACGTAGCCAATGTTGTAGCCAATGCTATGAAAGATTGGGCTGTAGAAAAAGGGGCTACCCATTATACCCACTGGTTCCAGCCGATGACCGGCGTTACGGCAGAAAAGCACGACAGCTTTATATCTCCTCAAAAAGACGGTCGTGTCATCATGGAATTTTCAGGAAAGGAACTGATTAAGGGAGAGCCTGATGCTTCAAGCTTCCCTTCAGGTGGTTTAAGGGCTACTTTTGAAGCAAGAGGTTATACCGTTTGGGATTTAACATCCTATGCCTTTATCAAGGACGGTACCCTATATATACCTACGGCTTTCTGTTCATACAGCGGTGAAGCTTTGGATAAAAAGACTCCTCTGCTTAGATCCATGGAAGCCCTTGATAAACAAGCTATGCGTATCCTTAGGCTTTTCGGCAACAAGGACGCAAAAAGGGTTATTACCACTGTAGGTCCCGAACAGGAATACTTCCTTATAGATAAAGAAGTATATTTAAAGCGTCCTGATTTAATTTACACCGGCAGAACCCTGTTTGGCGCAAGGCCTCCCAAGGGGCAGGAAATGGAAGACCACTACTTTGGCAATATCAAGCCTCGTGTGGCCGCATTTATGAAAGAGCTGGAGGAAGAATTATGGAAACTTGGGGTTCCGGCAAAAACCAAACACAACGAGGTTGCTCCGGCACAGCATGAGCTGGCCCCTGTGTTTGGTACCACAAATATAGCCACCGACCATAACCAGCTTACCATGGAACTTCTAAAGAGCATAGCCAACAAACACGGCCTTACATGCCTGCTCCATGAGAAACCTTTTGCAGGTGTCAACGGAAGCGGCAAGCACAACAACTGGTCTATTTCCACCGATACCGGAGTAAACCTGCTTGAGCCCGGCGATACACCTTATGAAAATGCTCAGTTCCTGTTATTCCTGGTGGCTGTAATCAAGGCAGTAGACGAATATCAGGATCTTCTTAGAGTATCCGTTGCCAGCGCAGGCAACGACCACAGGCTTGGAGCAAACGAAGCCCCTCCGGCTATCGTATCCATGTTCTTGGGTGATGAGCTTACACAGCTTCTTGAAGCTATTGAAAACGGTACTGCCTATCAAGGTAAAGAAAAACACCAAATGGAAATCGGTGTTACGGTACTGCCTCACTTCCCTAAGGATACCACCGACCGTAACCGTACATCACCGTTTGCATTTACCGGCAACAAATTCGAGTTTCGTATGCTTGGCTCTGCATTCTCGATTGCAGGTCCGAATATAGTTCTGAATACTGCTGTTGCAGAAGTATTGAGGGAATTTGCGGATATTCTAGAAAATTCCGAGGACTTTAAAGGTGATTTGACTAAACTCATACAAAAGACCATTAGTGAACATAAGCGCATCATCTTTAATGGCAACAACTACTCTGAAGAATGGGTACAGGAGGCAAAAAGACGCGGCCTGTCTAATCTGAAGACTACAGTTGATGCACTTCCCGCCTTTGTATCACAAAAGAGCATAGATTTGTTTACCCGCCATCATGTATTTACCGAAACTGAAATTCATTCCCGATACGAAATTTTGCTTGAAAATTACAGCAAGACCCTGCATATCGAAGCTCTGACCATGATCGATATGGTTAAGAAAGGCATTATTCCTGCCTGCGTAAGCTATCAGAATGAAGTACTGCAGCTTCTTAACAGCAAAAAAGCATGCGGAAGCAGTTTCGACTGCACACTTGAAGAGCAATTGGTAGATAAACTCTCAAGGCTTTCTTCCCGTTTGGTTAAGAAGCTTGAAGAGCTGGAAAACACCTTACTTGAATCAAAATCTCAAAGTGACGCTTTAAGTGTTGCCAGATTCTATCGTGACAAAGTATTTGTAGCCATGTCCGAGCTTCGTCTTATTGTAGATGAACTTGAAACTGTTGTTGCAAAGAAATATTGGCCGTATCCTACTTATGCTGAGATTTTATACAGTGTAATCTAATCCGGTCAATTAATTTACGGTAAGAATTTAAACTATGAATAGGCGCAGAAAAAACACTTATAAATCACCTGCTGCCATTTCCTTAACCTAATAAAGGTGATTTATAAGTGTAAATTATGCCCTTAATTATTAAATCCCTATTTACTTATCTTAAACTCAGGTATTTATCAAATTTAGCAATTTGAATGCTATGATATTTATTGCTATGGTTTTTACTATGATGATTTTAACTTTGATATTTATAAATTAGACACTAAGTTTATAAACATTTTTATCTTCTTTAATCTCACAAAATCTACGTCTGCCAAGGCTTTATTATTCAATTATAAACTTCATAGCATTAAATTCTTAATTCTTTCCATTGCTGTAATCACTTTTTCCCTGTCGCCAAAGGCGGTCAGCCTAAAGAAGCCCTCGCCGTTATTTCCAAACCCTGCCCCCGGTGTACCCACAACCTGTGCGTTTGTAAGCAGATAGTCAAAAAACTCCCAGGATAACATATTTTTCGGACATTTAAGCCAGATATAAGGGGAATTTTCTCCGCCCACAAACCATATGCCAAGCTTTTTTAAGGTATCGGTTATAATCCGGGCATTTTCCATATAATAAGCTATATTTTCTTTTATTTGCCCAAGGCCTGTGTCCGAAAATACCGCTTCGGCACCTCTTTGTATAATATACGGAACCCCGTTAAACTTAGTCGTCTGCCTTCTTAACCATAATTTGTTAAGCGGTACACCGTCTCTTATAAGTTCCATGGGTATAACAGTATACCCGCATCTTGTTCCGGTAAAACCGGCTGTTTTGGACAAAGAGCAGAATTCTATGGCACACTTCTTTGCTCCCTCAATCTGATATATACTTGTAGGCAGTTTCTCATCCTGAATATAGCTTTCATAAGCACTGTCAAATAAAATTACCGCATCCCTTTTTAAAGCATAATTAACCCATTCTTTCAGTGCCTCTTTGCCGTATACGGCTCCGGTCGGATTGTTTGGTGAGCAAATATATATAATATCAGCTTCCACTTTATAATCGGGCATAGGAAGAAAATTATTTTCCTCATTTCCGTTCATAAAAATAATCTTTCTTCCATCCATTATATTGGTATCAACATATACCGGATAAACCGGATCTGGAATAAGCACGGTATTGTCTGTTTCGAATATGTCAAGGATGTTGCCGAGGTCACTTTTGGCTCCGTCGCTTATAAAAACTTCCTGCTCGGTTAAGTCCACACCCTTTTTCTTATAATAACCGCATATAGCCTGCCGTAAAAAGCCGTAGCCCTGCTCTTCGCCGTATCCTCTGAAAGTTTCCTTATTTCCCATTTCAAAAGAGGCCTTACTTAACGCTTCTACGACAGCCGGTACCAGAGGCCTTGTAACATCTCCTATGCCTAGGCTGATTACTTCCTTATCCGGATTTTGCTCTTTATATTCCCTTACTTTTCTTCCTATTAATGAAAACAGGTAACTGTCCTTTAAATTTAAATAATTTTTATTGATTTTCATAACTACCCCTTTCTCATTCTTATTTCATTACAAGGATACCGTTTCAAAATACATGCCTTTTAAGGGTGTCTTTTATCCTTTTAATTTCCAGGTGTTTAAAGTGATTTTATCAGCTTCACACAGAAGTATGATGTATTCATAAATGTATCTATAAATGCATTTACAAATGTATCTATAAATGTATTTATAAATGTTCATATATTACATTAAGTATTACATGTATTACATAAAGAATTTATTAGGTATTACATAAAATTTACATTAAATATTAAATATTGCTGTATGCTGTTAATAAAAATTTATATTTATGTGTTTTAAAATAAAATTATTCATGCTTTTTAGCAGGTAAGGTTTTCCCTTGTTAACAGATCCGCTAAGATGGCGTGTATACAATACATTCTTATTCTCTATCTTTTTCTCTATCTTTCATATTTACTTTTAATTAAATCTAATGTGTATTTTATTTTACACTCTGATCGGCCTTACATGAATATTTTCTTTCATCAGGTATTCCTTTATTTCCGCCACTTTATAATTCCTCTCCATTCTCGGAGAGTAAAGCATACTGCTTATTATAGCAGCCTGGGCAGCCGTCTTTGAAAAAAGCTCTTTTAAATGTTCGGGTTTTCCTGCCCCGCCGGATGCTATCAAAGGAACCGATACGGCCTCACCTGCCATTTGCATAAGCTCAATATCATAACCTGACAGGGTACCGTCATTGTCGATACTGTTTATGCATATTTCTCCGGCTCCCAGGTCCTGCCCTCTTTTTATCCATTCTATGGCATCCATTCCGGTTGCCAGGCGGGCACCGTCAATGTATACTTCATACCCGCTCGGAATTTTTAAAGATTTTTGTGTTCTTTTAACCTGGGTGGAAAGAACTATGCACTGAGATCCGAAAGCCAAAGCCCCTTCTTTTATAATACCCGGGTTTCTTACGGCCATAGAATCTATGCTGATTTTTTCGGCTCCCGCCTTAAGGGCCTCATGCATATCTTCAAGGTTTTTTATGCCTCCACCCACGGTAAATGGGATAAACATACGTGCGGCAACCTTTTTAACCACTTCTATATTAATCCTTCTTTTTTCAGCACTGGCTGTTATATCATAAAATATCAGCTCATCAATCTGTTCATCATACATTACTGAAGCCAGGTCTTCTGCCGGACCCACATCTATATTGTCCTGAAACTTTACGGCCTTGGTCACCCTGTCTCCTATAATGTCAAAACAGGCTATTAAACGTTTGGTTATCATTATAACCTCCCTCCTTTCAAAGAGAGGAAACCGTTAAGCAGTGAAAGGCCGGCTTTCGCACTCTTTTCTATATGAAACTGGGTTCCGTATATATTTCCCTTACATACCGCCGCCGTAAACAGACCGCCGTATTCTGCCGTACCCCAAATATGGCTCTTATCTTCCGGAACTACATAATATGAATTAACAAAATAAAAATAATCGTCTTCAGCTTTATATCCCATATTTTCCGAGAAAGTAACCTTATTCCATCCCATCTGGGGCACACGAACTTTTTCACGGTCAAACTTTACCACCTGTCCGGGCAAAAAGCCCAAGCAGTCGGCATCATCCTCCTCACTGTGGTCAAAAAGGATCTGCATACCTACACAGACTCCAAGAAAAGGTACCTTATTTTCAAGAACAGCCGTCTTTATGGCATCAATAAGACCCAGTTCCTTTAGAGATTCCATAGTAGCTCCGGCAGAGCCTACACCGGGCATTATGATGTGGGTCATTTGAAGCACTCTTTCAGGCGTATTTACCAGTTCAGCTTTGTAACCCAGATGTGCAACTGCCGATAATACACTGGGGCCGTTTCCTGCCTTATAATCTATTATACCGATCAAGTTATCTCCCCATTTCTATTTATGTTTTTATGTATCATAACAGATGACTGCATAAATATACAATATAAAAATTAACCAAAATAATTTTTTAGGAAACGAATGATTATATGAAAATACCTTAATTTTTGTACCATAAGGATAACATCTTTATTTACCTGTATTTATCGAATTTTCTTATATATAATTTTTTAATATTAATCTTTTATTTAATTTTCTTATATTTATGTGTATAATCTTATTTGTTTATATGTATAATCCTGCATTTGCCTATATAAACTTTCATCATCCGTTCCCGATACCGAATCGTTTTATATTTCCACCTCTCCGTCAAAAACCTTCTTGCAGTCACCGGTCATGTAAACCGTATTGTCGGTATAGCGGATTATAAGGTCGCCGCCTAAGAGCTGTACCAAAATATCCTCATCTTTCTTACAATATCCATTCAGTACCGAAGCTACGGCAGCCGCACAGGCACCGGTTCCGCAGGCCATAGTTTCACCGCTTCCCCGTTCCCAGACTCTTATCTTTATATTATTTTCCCCTATAACCTGCACAAATTCGGTGTTTACCCTGTCGGGGAACAAAGGATTATGTTCGAATAAAGGCCCGATTTCGGAAAGCTTAAGTAAGTCCACATCCCCGCAAAATACCACGCAGTGAGGATTTCCCATAGAAATGCAAGTTATGGAATACTCTTTATCCCCTATAAAAACGTTTCGGGCTATTATACTCTCCCCCGGCAGGTTTACGGGAATGCTTTTAGGATTTAGTTCGGCTTTTCCCATATCGACCCTGACGGATGAAACCAGGCCGTTTTGGGTATAAAGTTTAAGCCTTTTTATTCCCGACATAGTTTCTATAGCCATGTCTTTCTTGCGGACGATATTATTGTCATACAGGTATTTTGCTACACAGCGGATAGCATTGCCGCACATCCTGCCTTCACTGCCGTCCAGATTGAACATCCGCATCCTGGCATCGGCCTTATCTGATGGCAAAATCAGGACTATTCCGTCACTACCGACTCCGTAATGACGGTCGGACAAAAATACCGACAAAGATTCGGGGGAATTTATCTCAGTATCAAAACAGTTAATGTATATATAGTCGTTGCCGCAGCTTTGCATCTTTGTAAATTTTAGTTTTAAATGCTCGCTTCTTAAATCATTTATATCAATCAGTTCTGTGTTAATCTCGGAATACCCGGACAAAAGGCATTCCGCCAAAGCATCCGCCGTATTTACCGAGGTTAGGCAGGGGATTCCTAACGCCACAGCCCGCCTTCTCAGTTTAACGTCATCCTGGGCCGGATCTCTTCCCTTAGTGGATGTGGAAATTATGTAGCTTATTTTTCCGCTTTCAAGAAGCGATGCCGTATTGTTTTCTTTTTCTTCGTGTATTTTACCTACCGCATGTACTTTTAAGCCTCGTTTTGAAAGGTAATCAGCCGTTCCCCGGGTAGCATAAAGGGTAAAGCCGCATTTTAACAACTTTCTTGCAATAAATACGGTTTCGGGTTTGTCGCTGTCTCTTACGGTAATTAAAACTCCGCCCTGTTTTTTTAGCCTGTATCCTGCCGCAACCAGACCTTTATATAAGGCTTCCCTCAGATTCTTTCCTATGCCTAAGACCTCTCCGGTAGATTTCATCTCCGGGCCCAGGTGGGTATCCACATCCGCCAGTTTTTCAAACGAAAATACAGGCACCTTAACGGCTACATAAGGAGGGATTTTCCCTATACCACTTTTAATTCCCATAGTTTCAAGAGTCTCACCCATGCTGACCCGGGTAGCCAGTTCGCACATGGGTACCCCGGTTACCTTGCTCATATAAGGTACCGTTCGGGATGCCCTCGGGTTTACCTCTATAACATAAATTTCATTCTCATGCAGAATATACTGGATATTAACAATGCCTTTTACCTGAAGTTCTATACAAAGTTTTTTGGTTATATCAAAAATTCTTTCGGCAAGCTCGTCATCCACATTTACCGGAGGATATACGGCTATACTGTCTCCGGAATGGACCCCGGTTCTTTCTATATGCTCCATTATACCCGGTATAAATACGTCCTCGCCGTCACTGATGGCATCCACCTCAAGCTCTATTCCCGAAAGGTATTTATCGATAAGGACCGGATTTTCCTGCTTGCTGCTTAAGATAATTTCCATATACTCGCAAATATCATCCGGATCAAAGGCTATAATCATGTTCTGGCCGCCAAGGACGTAAGACGGCCTCATAAGAACCGGGTATCCCAGTTTTGCCGCTGCCGTCAAAGCCTCGTCTGTTGTCATGACGCAGTAGCCTTTGGGCCGGGGTATATTTAACATTTCCAGCAACTCATCAAAACGGTTTCTGTCCTCGCAAACATCTATGCTGTCGGCAGATGTCCCTATTATGGGAACCCCTCTTTCATGAAGTTTTTTTGTAAGTTTGACTGCCGTTCCTCCGCCGAATGCCACCACAACACCCACAGGTTTTTCGATTTCTATTATGTTCATAACATCGTCTATACAAAGCGGCTCAAAATACAGGCGGTCTGCCGTATCAAAGTCCGTAGATACGGTTTCCGGGTTATTGTTAATGATTATTACTTCATATCCCATCTTTTTCAGGGTCCAGACACAATGTACGCAGGCATAGTCAAATTCAATACCCTGACCGATACGAATAGGCCCGCTTCCTAAAACTACTACACGGGGTTTATCCGACTTTTCGATAAACTCCAGGGCTTCATTTTCCACCGCATCCGAAACCGAATAGAAATAAGGGGTAACGGCGGCAAATTCGCCCGCACAGGTATCTACCATTTTGTATTTGTAGGAAACCGTCTTTTTAGGCATAATGTTGTCTGCAATATTTTTCAGTTTATATAAGAACCAGCGGTCAACTTTTGTGATATCGAATATTTCATCTATGCTTATACCTCGCCTGATTGCTTCATAGATTACAAATAGCCGTTCATCGGTAGCCTTGTTTAATAGCTTTTTAATTTCTATATCGCTCTTGGATAAAAACTTAGGCAATACCAGATCTCTTAAGCCTATCTCCGCTCCTCTTACCGCCTTTAATATAGCCTCTTCAAAGCTATCGGCAATAGCCATTACTTCTCCGGTAGCCTTCATCTGGGTACCCAGTTCTCTTTTGGCATATACAAACTTATCAAAAGGCCACTTTGGAAATTTAACGGCCACATAATCGAGAGCCGGCTCAAATGCCGCATAAGTATTGCCGGTCACCGCATTTACTATCTCATCCAGATGATATCCGATGGCAATTTTGGTTGCCACCTTTGCTATGGGATAACCGGTAGCCTTGCTTGCCAGGGCGGATGACCTGGAAACTCTGGGATTTACTTCTATAACCGCATATTCAAAGCTGTCGGGATTTAAGGCAAACTGACAATTACAGCCCCCTTCCACCCCAAGGGCATTAATTATGTCAAGGGCCGCGGTCCGAAGCATCTGATATTCCTTATCGGCTAGTGTCACTGCCGGGGCAATAACTATGCTGTCTCCCGTATGTATTCCGACCGGATCAAAGTTTTCCATGGAGCAAACGGTAATCGCATTTCCGGCCCTGTCCCTCATAACCTCAAATTCAATTTCTTTCCAGCCTGCTATGGATTTTTCCACAAGTATCTGATGGATGGGCGACATAGCAAGGCCCCCCTTTGCGATTTCTATAAGCTCAGCCCTGGAATAAGCTATACCGCCTCCTGTTCCTCCTAAAGTAAAGGCGGGACGCACAATCACGGGGTAACCCGTTTCATCCGCAAACTTTAAAGCCCCGTCAACATCGGTTGCTATAACGGAAGGTACTACCGGCCGGCCTATCTGCTTCATGGTTTCCCTGAATAAGTGTCTGTCCTCGGCCTTGTCAATCGCCTCCGGGGAACTGCCAAGAAGCCTAATATTCATTTTTTCAAGGAAACCCTCTTTGGCAAGCTGCATGCAAAGATTAAGCCCCGTCTGACCTCCCAGTCCCGACAGGATGCTGTCGGGTCGCTCTTTTTCTATAATCCGCTTTACGGTAGTAAGGGTAAGAGGCTCTATATAAATTTTATCCGCGATATTTTTGTCTGTCATAATGGTCGCAGGGTTGGAATTGATAAGAACAATTTCAATTCCTTCCTCTTTAAGCACACGGCAAGCCTGCGTTCCTGCGTAGTCAAATTCCGCAGCCTGACCTATAACTATCGGGCCGGATCCGATAACAAGGGTCTTTCTGATACTTTTATCAACAGGCATGCTTATTTTCCTCCATTCTATCCGCAAACAAATCAAACAGATACCTGGTGTCATGGGGACCGTGACAGGCCTCAGGATGAAACTGAACCGAGAATGCTTTGGTCTTTTTATACCGTATACCCTCACAGGTACCGTCATTGACATTGACAAACCATTCTTCTGCCAGGTCTTTGTCAATAGTCTCTTTTTTGACCGCATACCCATGATTTTGGCTTGTTATGTAAACCCTTCCCGTGTTCATATCCTTAACGGGCTGGTTGGCTCCGCGATGACCGTATTTCAGTTTATATGTCTCAAAACCGTGGGCCAGGGCAAGAAGCTGGTGGCCCAGGCAGATTCCGAATATAACCGTTCCTGTCTTAATAAGTTCCTTTAAATTTCTGATAATCTCCGTATTCTCGGCCGGATCACCCGGTCCGTTACTGAGCATAATCCCGTCGGGAGCAAGGTCTATTATGTCCGTATAAGGCGTGTTCCAGGGAAACACCCATACGTTACACCCTCTTTTTAAAAGCTCTCTCTTTATGTTCTCCTTTAAACCGAAATCAAGCAAAGCAACGGTATATTTTCCGTTATCCGATTTATAAAACTTCCGCTCAGTGCAGGAAACTGCCTGAACAGCATTTTTTATTCTGTATGAGCATATTTCATCCAAAGAAACCTTATCCGGGCTTTCTTTTGTAATCCGTCCGTTCATAACACCCTGTTCCCTTATTATCCTCGTAAGAGCTCTGGTATCAATTCCGTAAAGTCCGGGAATATTTCTTTCCTTCAAAAAAATGTCAAGCTGACCCTCACTGCGAAAATTTGAGGGGGCTTGGCATGGTGTTTTAACTATATATGCTAAGGGACCGACGGATGTGCTTTCAAAATCCTGTGATATTACTCCATAATTGCCTATGAGGGGGAAGGTATGAAGCACAATTTGACCGTAATAACTAAGATCCGTAAGGGTTTCCAAATATCCGTTCATTCCTGTGGTAAATACAATTTCTCCCGTCACATCCTTCTCGGCCCCGAAACTAAAACCCTCAAAGACCATACCGTTTTCCAAAATCAAATACAGGGTGCTCATTCTTTTACCTCCTCCAAGTCCTGCTTTGTTACTGACACTTTACACTTATGGCCCGTAAAGCATCCGGTACAAAAGCTGAGCCTGCATTTTCTACATGCTTCTTTTAATCCTTCGATACTTATATATCCTAAACTGTCCGCTCCTATCTGTTTACAGATTTCATCAATGCTCATTTTATTGGCAATCAGATTATCAGGGCTGTCTATATCCGTTCCGTAATGACAAGTATATCTAAAGGGAGGAGAGGAAATCCGCATATGAACCTCTTTGGCACCGGCACTTTTAAGGCTTCTTACTATCTTCTCGCTGGTGGTGCCCCGCACTATCGAATCATCCACCAATACAATCCTTTTCCCTTCAATGTTGGCTTTAAGGGGATTTAGCTTTAACCTTACCGCGTAATCCCGCATATCCTGGGTAGGATATATAAAGCTTCTTCCTATATATCTGTTTTTTACAAAAGCCGGAGCCAAAGGAATATTGCTTTCAATGCTGTATCCTATGGCTGCTTCCAGGCCCGAATCCGGAACACCGCAGACAATATCAGCTTCTACAGGGTATTCCCTTGCCAGGGCTTTGCCCATATTTACCCGGGCTTCATAAACACTAAGCCCGTCGATTACCGAATCATGCCTTGCAAAATAAATGTATTCAAAAATACAAAGACCGCCGGTTTCATCTTCATTCTTAAGTACGACTTCTTCGTATGTTATTTTTCCGTTCTCGATAATAATTACTTCACCCGGCCTTACGTCACGGATGAAATCAAAGCCGCAGGTATCAAGCGCACAGCTTTCCGAGGCTACGGCTATCCCGTCGGAACTTTTCCCTATGCAAAGCGGCCTGTACCCTTTCGGGTCCCGAACGGCTATCAGTTTATTTTCGCTGCTGGCTATAATCAGACTAAAAGCCCCTTTTAAACATCCCCCGGCCTTTATAACTCCTTTAAGGGTATCCTGCTCTCTTGTAATGTGATAGGCTATTAAGGCCGATACCACCTCACTGTCGCTGCTGGAATTAAAGTCAACCCCGTAACTTTTAAGCTGTGTCCGAAGTTCCAGTGCGTTGGTGATATTGCCGTTATGCGCCGTGGCAATACGGCCCGTAAGATATTCTGTTATGAAGGGTCCAACGTTTTCTTTAGTATTGCTGCCTGTGGTTGAATATCTGGTATGGCCTACGGCAATATGCCCTTTGAGGCGGTTTTGGAGTACGTTTCCGGAGAAAACTTCGCTGACCAGCCCCAGATTTTTGTGGTATAAGATTTTCCCTTTGGATACTACGGCTATGCCTGCCCCCTCCTGGCCCCTGTGCTGCAGGGTAAGTAATCCGTTATAAGTAATTCCGGCAGCTTCCTCCTTCAGGGTAGAAACTCCGAAAACCGCACATTCTTCATGAATTTTATCGCTGATTTCCATAAACATTATCTCCTCGGCTACAATTCATCTTTTGGTTTTGCAAATTAACATCTTAATTGCTGTATTCGCTCTAACCGGCTTTACCGCTCTATCTGCTTTATACCGTCTGTAACAGCATGCAAGTAAATATTTAATTTGCCGTATAAAGCTGCTTATAGGGATTTTTTGCATTGGGCCTTAATACGTAAAAACTGTCTGCCGCCAATTTTTCTGCGTCAAAGCCGAAAATTTCGCAATACTCGGTCAAATAAGGTATCATCTCTTCCTTATCTTCCTTTGTGGCAATCCCTACTACAACCTGGGCGGGCAGGCCTGTAAGCTCTTTGTCGGTGCGGATAAATATGCACCCGCCGTGCATCCCGGTACCGGTAAATTCACCAACCGGAAGGTCATCCGCTCCGATACCCAGGACAACAATGAGTCCTCCAGCCAGATACTCTCCGAGAAAGCTTCCTGCTTTTCCGCCTACTACGATAACCGGCTTTTTATCCTTGTACTGCTTCATGTGTATGCCTGTACGGTACCCGGCATCGCCCTTTACATAGATGCAGCCTCCCCTCATAGCATACCCCAAGGCATCCCCGGCATTTCCGTATACAATTATTTTTCCCTCATTCATGGTATCCCCGACGGCATCCTGAACGTTTCCTTTTACTTTAATTATGGCACCGTCAAGATAAGCTCCCAGGGCATTTCCGGGTGTCCCTTCAATGGTTATGACCTTATCCTTAAGGCCGCTGCCAATGTATCGTTGCCCGTAGCAGTCACTTATAAACACATCCCCTTCGGCTGCTTTTATCATCTCGTTTAACTCTTTAAAATCCATGTTTTCCGCTGATATATTCATAGATCGGCACCTCCCAGTTTTCTTACCCGTTCCTCCTTGGTAAATGCCATCAGGCCCGGTCTTTCACATATCAGTGAAAAGTCTATGGAGGAAAGCGGGGTCCTTTCACGGATCAGGCTTGTATATATTCCTGCCTTATCTACATTTTTAATAAGTATGTATCCGTTAAGCCGGTCCGATCCGTAAAACAGTTTTTTATAGCCTCCGTCTTTTTTATCCGTATAAACGTCACCGTAATATGATCCTGCGGTAATTATATGAAGGCCGAAAAAGCCTATGGCATTCATAGGAATGGCTTTGGCAAAGCTCATATCTGCCCCTGCCATATTAGCCCCGGCACATTCCCCCTGCATATAGGCATTGGGAAGAAGCGCCATTATTTTGCTTTGGCCGGTTGAAACGTCCACGGACTGAGTGCAGTCACCTGCAGCATAGATATCTTTTGCCGATGTTTCACACCTGTCATTAATTATTATGCCCTTGTCTATGTCGGCGATTCCGGCAAGGAGTTTCGTATTGGGCCGGACACCCACGGCTATTACCAGTATGTCAAAATCTACGCTTGCCCCATTATCTAAGATTGCAGTATTGCCATCAAAAGTTTTTACGCCGGAGGAAAGAATAAACTTCATGCCCTTCCTTTCAAGATGGTCCTGAACAATACGGGCACCCTCATCATCCAAAATGCTTGACAAAATCCTAGGAGCCAAATCCACTACGGTGATTTCCTTAACCTTATCCAATATTCCTTCGGCACACTTAAGTCCTATAAGGCCTGCTCCCAATATCAGAACTTTCTTTTCCTTACCAAGGGAGGCCTGTAATTTCCTCGCATCATCCAGGCTCATAAAGGTAAATTTATCTTTTACCGTATCCAGTCCTTCTATAGGCGGAACAAAAGCAGAAGAACCGGCGGCAACCAGCAATTTATCATAAGGTATGGTCTTTTTATCGTCCAGCTCAACATACTTATTGTCCGGACATATCCTTGTTACCGTCTTTCCGGCAAGAAAAGTGCATTTATTTCTTTTATAAAAATCATCATCCCTGTATTTCATCCTTTGCTTGTCGGTTTTTCCCTGCAAAAGATACGAAATGAGCGGGCGGGAGTATGTATGATGGGGCTCACTTGAAATAATTGTTATTTCACCCGATTTATCAAGCTGTCTTATTTTTTCCACAGCCCCGATTCCGGCAGCGGAATTTCCGATAATTACATATTTCACAACCCTCACCCTCTTTCCTCAAAAACTATGGCTCCGTTGGGACACCCCTTGACACAGGCCGGTGTCCGGTCTGCCGTTCTTATGCAAAGCTCACATTTAAGTACCGTTTTATCATCAGCATATGAAATGGCCCCGTAAGGGCAGCAAAGAATACATGTAAAGCAGCCTATGCATTTATCAGAATTTATTGTGACAACACCGTCAGATACGGTTAAGGCTCCCGTAATACACCCCTTTACACAAAGAGGCTCCTTACAGTGGCGGCAGGATACCGCAAAACTTATATCATCCTTTTCCTCTATTTTTATTCTGGGATTAATCCTGATCCCTTTAAGGGCTCTTGCCATGTCTTTTTCTCCGGTTCCTGCGAAAGCGCAGTAATATTCGCACAGGTGGCAGGCAAGGCACCACTTTTCATTTACATATACTCTTTTCACCGGGTCACCTCATTTCGATATAATCATCCCGGCCGGGCCCTACCGATACGTAACGGATCGGACACCCTACAGCCTTTTCAATAAATTCTATATATTTTCTGGCTGCATCCGGCAGGTCTTCGGGCTTTCTGCACCCTGAAATATCCGTTTTAAATCCTTCCATATATTCATAAACGGGTTTTGCTCTCATAAGCCTGTCACCGACAGGAAATTCCTCGCATCTTTTCCCGTCAATTTCATAGGCAACGCAAACCGGTATTTTATCCATATAAGCCAGCACATCCAGTTTCGTAAGGGCAATAAAGTCGGCTCCCTGAACCTTTACGCCGTACCTGCTTGCCGGAACGTCAAAACCTCCTACTCTTCTTGGCCTTCCTGTGGCAGCTCCGTATTCCGCCCCGGCTTCACGTAAGGCTTTGGCTTCATCCCCGAAAAGTTCAGCCACAAACGGGCCTTCGCCGACACATGTGGAATATGCTTTCATTACCCCCACCACGTTGTCAAGCTTGATGCCGGGAATTCCCGCTCCTGTGGTTGCATATGCCGCCAGGGTCTGGGAAGAGGTGGTATAAGGGTATATACCGTAATCAATATCCCGCAGGGCTCCAAGCTGGGCCTCAAACAGGATATTCTTATTTTCCTGCACTGCTTTATAAAGATAAGCTGAGGTGTCTGTTATATATGGCATTAAAGGTTTTCCGTATTCAATAAGCCACTCATATATCGACTCCAAAGACAGCCTTATCTGACCGTAACCGCTTAAAATAATGTCCTTCCATTCCAAAATGTTGGCAAGTTTATCTTTTAGGGTTTCCGGTTCTAAAAGGTCCATCATCCGAATGCCCTTTTTCATGTATTTATCCCCGTAAACCGGAGCTATGCCCCTTCTTGTAGAACCGTATTTTTTGTCACCCAGCCGTTCCTCTTCCAGGATATCCTGCTGCTTATGGTACGGCATGCATATAAATGCTTTGTCACTTATTTTCAGTTTATCCGGTGTTATTCTTATTCCCTTGCTTCGGAGGGTTTCTAACTCCCCGTATAAATGCTCCAGATCAATTACCATGCCACATCCCATAACGTTAACGACATTATCACGAAGGATACCCGACGGAAGAAGATTTAGTATAAATTTTCCCTTATCATTTATAACCGTATGTCCTGCGTTGTTTCCTCCCTGATACCTGCAGATTACATCATAATCGGCAGAAAGCAGGTCTACCATGCGGCCTTTTCCTTCATCTCCCCAGTTTATTCCCACAATAGCAGTAAGCATATTTTTCACCTCAATAATTTAATTGGCTTGTTACAGGCCAGATGTTTTCTTAAACCTGTATATTAACATCTACGCCCAATAAGTCTTTGTTTTCATCTAGTATGACGGCTATATCCGACAAGTATTCTTCCGTCTGTTCTTTTGCCCGGCCCGTAAAACGGCGGACATCCGTAATGGTATTTAATTCTTCTTCTGTTAATCCGAAAGCCTTATCTTCCAATATCCGCTTAAGCAGATCATTTTCCCCGCCTTCTTGCTTTACTTTACCTGCCGCCGCAATGGAATGTCTGCGGATGCGCTCATGAAGCGCCTGCCTGTCTCCGCCTTTTTTGACGCAGTACATCAATATATTTTCCGTTGCCATAAAAGGAAGTTCCTCATCCAGGTGCTTCTTTATCATCCTGGGATAAACCGTAAGGCCGCTTACTATATTAATGTAAAGAGAAAGAATACCGTCTACCGCAAGAAAGGCTTCAGGTATCGAAATCCTTCCGTTGGCTGAATCGTCAAGAGTCCGCTCAAGCCACTGGGCACTTGCCGTAAATGCCGGATTTTGCGTATTTACTATCACATATCTGGCAAGAGAAGCTATCCTTTCGCTTCTCATAGGATTTCGCTTATATGCCATGGCCGAAGATCCGATCTGGCCTGCTTCAAAAGGCTCTTCTATTTCTTTTAAGTGGGACAATAGGCGAATATCGTTTGAAAACTTTGCGGCACTTTGGGCTATACCCGAAAGAACAGAAAGCACATAATAATCTACCTTTCTGGAGTAGGTCTGGCCGCTGACCTTGTATACGCTGTCAAAGCCCATCTTTTCAGCTATTTTTTGCTCCAAAAGTTTTACTTTTTCATGGTCACCTTCAAACAGGGAAAGAAAGCTGGCTGCTGTTCCTGTAGTTCCCTTGCAGCCAAGAAGTTTTAGGTTTTTTAGAGTAAATTCCAGCTGATCAAGGTCAAAGACCAGATCCTGCATCCAGAGGGTTGCCCTTTTTCCTACCGTGGTAGGCTGGGCTGCCTGAAAATGGGTATAGGCTAAACATGGCAGGTCCTTGTATTTATCAGCAAATTCATAAAGTTTTGCAAGAGTATTTATAAGCAGCTTTTTTATACGCAAAAGGGCACTTCTCATAAGAATAATGTTGGTATTGTCCCCCACATAACAGGAAGTAGCCCCAAGATGTATAATAGGTTTTGCCAGTGGGCACTGCTCACCGTAGGCGTGTATATGTGCCATTACGTCATGGCGTACTTCCGCTTCTTTTTTCTTTGCAACTTCATAGTTTATGTCATAAATATGGGCCTTCATTTCTTCAATCTGATCTTCGCTTATAGGAAGTCCCAGCTCCTTTTCGCTTTCCGCCAGAGCAACCCAAAGCTTGCGCCAGGTGGAAAATTTATTATCGTCAGAAAAGATTTGCTGCATTTCCTTACCGGCATAGCGTTTGCACAAGGGATTTTCATACACCGATGACATCTTTAAGCCTCCTTAGTACTTCTTTATAGCCTTCAGTCACATTACCCAGATCTCGCCTGAAGCGGTCCTTGTCGAGTTTCTCTTTTGTATTGGCATCCCAAAAGCGGCATGAATCCGGAGAAATCTCGTCGCAAAGTATTATTTCCTTTCCGGCTCTTCCGAATTCCAGTTTGAAATCCACAAGGATAATCCCGGCTTTTAAAAACAGGCCGCTTAGAAGCTCGTTAATTTTTTTAGCCTGTTCGGACATTTCCTTCAGTTCTTCAGCCGTAGCAATTTTAAGTGCCGTTATTTGGCTATCGTTTATCATAGGGTCTCCCAGTTCATCGCTTTTTAAACTGAATTCCACGACCGTATTGGCAAGAGGTGTTCCTTCCGGCACTCCGTATTTTTTTGAAAAACTGCCTGCCGCTAAGTTTCTTACAATTACTTCAACCATAACTATTTCGGCTTTTCTTACAAGAATTGTGGTTTCATCGATAACTTTTATTAAATGGGTTTTTATGCCGTTTTCTTCCAGGTACTCGTACAACAAATTTGATATTTCGGCATTTAATCTGCCTTTTTCGGGGATCTCCTCTTTTTTTACTCCGTTAAAAGCCGTAGCCGTATCTTTAAACCTAATAATGTAGCTGTTTTCATCCTCCCCTTCGTAAATTATCTTTGACTTGCCTTCATACAAAATCCTGTCCATGCCCTTCCTCCGTTCCGACATAATTTCGTGTATGTTTACAGCCAAATTAGACGGCTGGTTTTACTGGTGCAGCTTTATTTTTCTTTGCGTAGATTATGCGGTTTTTAGTCCGGCAATATGTTCTACACTAAACATTTTTTGGACTAAACATTTATGAAACATTTTTGATATGCCTGATGTGTTTTTATAATAACAATTTGTTAGTCCTTTTGTGCGCGAGACAAACCCTTATCTTTTTTACTTCTTACTTTACTCTCCCGCATGTTTGATTCCCAGAATTTCAAGCTCTTTTTCGTTTAGGCCCACACCCCGAAGCATCAGGCGGTTACCCTTAAGGGCTTCGATTGAATTGATACCCATACCGCCCATCATTTCCATAATTTCATGCTTCCAGGCATTCATCAGGTTAACCAGCCTCTTATAGCCGATTTCGGGATTTAGGCGTTTTACAAGCGAAGGAACCTGAGTTGCTATACCCCAGTTACATTTGCCCGAATGACAGCTTCGGCAAAGATGGCAACCAAGAGCAATCAGGGCGGCTGTTCCTATATAGACACAGTCAGCCCCGAGTGCTACGGCCTTTACGACATCCGCACTGGAGCGTATGCTTCCTCCGACGACAAGGGAAACATTATCCCTTATGCCCTCGTCCCGGAGCCTCTTATCCACACTGGCTAAGGCTAGTTCTATAGGTATTCCTACATTGTCTCTGATTCTGGTGGGAGCCGCTCCCGTACCTCCCCTAAATCCGTCGATGGCTATAATATCGGCTCCGCTTCTTGCTATGCCGCTGGCAATAGCCGCCACGTTGTGCACTGCGGCAATCTTAACGATAACCGGCTTTTTATAATCGGTTGCCTCTTTTAAGGAGTAGACAAGTTGCCTTAAATCTTCTATTGAATATATGTCATGATGGGGTGCGGGCGAAATTGCATCTGTACCTTCAGGTATCATTCTGGTTTTTGATATGTCTCCTACGATTTTTGTTCCGGGCAGGTGTCCGCCTATACCCGGTTTAGCTCCCTGGCCCATCTTAATCTCTATGGCAGCCCCGCTGCTTAGATAATCAGGATGAACTCCGAACCTGCCGGAAGCCACCTGCACAATAGTATGGTCCCCATACTTGTAAAAGTCCTCATGAAGGCCGCCCTCACCGGTATTGTAGAAAATGCCAAGTTCCTTTGCGGCCCTTGCCAGGCTTTCATGGGCATTGTAGCTGATGGAACCGTAACTCATGGCACTGAACATAACAGGCATAGAAAGGGTTAGATGCGGAGTAAGATTATCGACCAGTTTGCCCTCGGCATCTCTTTTAATAGCCTTAGGCTTGGCACCCAAAAACACTTTGGTTTCCATAGGCTCACGAAGGGGATCGATAGAAGGGTTTGTAACCTGAGAAGCATTAAGGAGGATTTTATCAAAATAAATAGGATAATTTTCGGGGTTTCCCATACTGGACAGAAGGACTCCGCCGCTTTCTGCCTGCCTGTAAATTTCATTTATGGTCTTATTACTCCAGTTGGCATTTTCCTTGTAAGTATTGTCAGACTTAACAATCTTAAGGGCCCGGGTAGGACAAAGAGCCACACACCGGTGGCAATTTACGCACTTTGAATCGTCACAGGTCATCTTATTTAAATCGGGCAGGTATTCATGAACACCATTGGCGCACTGGCGTTCACAAACCCGGCATACTATACACCGGTCATAATTTCTTACTACTTCGTATTCAGGATATATATAATTAACTGCCACTATTTACACCTCCGTTTAAAAGGACAATCACAGGTTCTCCGCCTGAAGGGGCCCATACTCTGTCAAGATCCGGCTCTACAATCCTGATAGCCGCTTCTTCGCTGGCAATATATACTTTATCTCCCTTTTCACCGACAACCATGCTGCGCAGTTTCAGTCGGTCGTTAAGGGCCATTATCCCACCGTCAAATCCGACTATAATTGAGAAAGGGCCTGTAATCAGCTGGGCTGAGAACGCATTTCTTAGATATTCATGGTATTTTTGCTTCTCCGGCTCCATCCGGCTTATAGTCTGCCAGAAGGGGGCAGCTATAACCGAAGCGATTTCTTCCATCTTTAATCCTATTTTTCTGTGCAGGTAATCGATAATATAGGTAATAACCTCAGTATCGGTAAGAAGCGTACATTTGTATCCGTACATTTCTATGGCACGGCGGTTGGCGTCATAGGAAGATATTTCACCGTTATGTACTACCGAATAATCAAGAAGGGCAAAAGGATGGGCCCCTCCCCACCAGCCCGGCGTATTGGTAGGATAACGGCCGTGGGCGGTAAAGCAGTATCCTTCATATTCTTCAAGCCTGTAAAACCTTCCTACATCCTCAGGAAAACCGACCGCTTTAAAAACACCCATGTTTTTGCCACAGGAAAATACGTATGCTCCCTGGATACGGGTATTTACGCGAAATACGCACTTTGCCATATATTCCCGCTCATCAAGCTGGCTGTCAGCCAGTTTTGTAGCAAACGGAGTTACAAAGTATCTCCATATAAGGGGTTCGTCCGTAATGCCTTTAACTTTTCTTGTGGGAATCTTTGAGAGATTGATTATGTCAAAATGCCGTTCCAAAAATTCTTCACAGCTTTTTTTGGCACCGGTATTTTCATAAAAGATATGAAGTGCATAAAAATCTTTGTATTCGGGATATATTCCGTAAGCCGCAAAACCTCCTCCAAGGCCGTTTGAACGGTCATGCATAACCGATATGGACTTGATAATAGCTTCGCCGCTCATGCGTTTACCTGTTTTATCTATAATGCCGGATATGGCACAACCTGACGGTATTCTTATTTGACCTTCCCGCATAATTAAACCTCCCGCTTAAAGTGTAGATAGGTAACTAAAAAGGCGCCCATCACATAATGTGTGAGCAAAGCCAACCAACCGGTATAAGTCCGGTTATAAGCTTTTTACACATTATCTGATGAACGCCTTTGTTCAGTGAAAATAGTATAATACATGGATTTTTATTTGTCAAACATAAAAAGGAAAAAATTAAATCTTTTTATCAACTTATGCATGAAAAAGAATATATATACATCCCTATATTACATATTATATGCAGGGACAAAAAAAGAAGTAAACATTTGTGCGTCATAACCGGACGGCTTTTGTGCCGATATGACGCACAAATCAATCCATATATTATTTATTTCTTCTTTTAACACAGGCATCAAAAACATCTCTCATGGCCGGATTGTTAATCAGCCTGCCCTGATAATCAAACCTGGAGCCGTGGCAGGGGCAGTCCCAGGTAAGTTCATTCTGATTCCATTCCAACTTGCATCCCAGATGAGGACACTTGGTGGAAACAAAATAATATTTGTCATTGTTGTCACGATACACTCCTACTCTTTGTCCTGCATAGCGGACAACTCCGGCTTTACCCTTTTCAATGTCCTTTAGCTTGTCATGGGGTATTTTTAAATGTTCCTCAAGCAGGCTTATTGTAATGATGGCGGCATCTTTAATAAGCACCCGGCTTCCGGAAAGCATTAATCTTCTTGGAATAAAGACTTTGCGGTATTCATTTTCTTTTCCGGTAATCATATCGCTTATAATCATGGCCGCTACCATAGAGCCTGTCATACCCCATTTGTTAAATCCCGTAGCCACGTATATATTGGGTGTGCGGACCGAATACCTTCCTATATAAGGAATAGCATCAGGGGTTATGCAATCCTGATTTGACCACTTGTATTTAATCTTTGCGTTCGGATACCACCTGTTTGCGGCTCTCTCTAACAGCCTGTAAGCATCAGGCGGCTGATACTTGCCCGTTCTGTGGCCGCCGCTTCCTAAAATGAGATAGTCTTTGTATTTTCTGAAGGTAAAGCCGTCCGGATCGGCATCAAGATACATACCGTCAAGGTCAAATTTTTTTTGCTCTCCCTCCAAAGCCGCAAGATATTCCCGCTCCTGATGGAGTCTTATAAAATAATACCCCGGTACATTTATAAAAGGATAATGGGTGGCTATGACAATATTTTTAGCCTTAACGCTGCCATGTTCGGTTATAATAAGCCCATTTTTATAAATTTGGGTCACCCTGGTATTCTCATAAATTTTTAAAGTGTCCGCCACCGCATCGAGAAATTTTAAAGGATGAAACTGGGCCTGATTGTCAAATCTGATTGCAGCCTTAACCTTAAAAGGCAGGGCTGTTTCTCTGGTAAATACGGCGGGAAGCCCTAATCTTTTAGCGGCTTCCACTTCCTGAACTATCCTTTGCTCATTATCAAGGGTATAAACATAACTTGGAAGTACTTCAAAGTCACAATCTATATTAAGTTCATCAATTATTTCCTTGTATTTTTCTATGGCAAGCTGGTTGGCCATGGCATATTCCATGGCTCTTTGCTCTCCTTTATAAGTAAGAAGTTTTTTATATATCAACCCATGCTGGGAGCTTATCTTTGCCGTAGTATTTTTTGTTATTCCTTCGCCGGCTCTTCTGCACTCTAAAACCACAACCGGTACTCCCCGCTTTTGCAGCATATAAGCTATAAGTACTCCTGCAAGGCCTGCTCCGATTACCGCTACTTCGCAGCTGATATCGCTTTTTAATGTGGGGCCGGCTATCCTGCCTGAAAAATCGTCATCTTTACCGAATCTGTACTCCTTTTGAATCCATATGGACTCTCCTATTTCAGTCCCTTCCTCTTTAAATGTACCGTTTTCCTTCCATAAAATATCCATATAATTCACCTCAAGGCTATATTTGCCTAAAAGGTTTAAAATTATTCTTAAAGAGGTGGTAAAATAAAAAACCGGAAATTTATCAAAAGTTTCCGGTTTTTCATATGAGGATCTATGGAATTTTGCATTAAATTTGTTAGCAAATGCCTATCAATAAAAAAACTCCCCGAGTAGGGCTCGAACCTACAACCCCGCGGTTAACAGCCGCGTGCTCTACCATTGAGCTATCGAGGAATACAAATTAATATTATATCGGCGATTTGCGATTGTCAATATCCTTTTAGTATTTTATTCGAAAAATTTATTTTTATACGAGGCGGCAAGTCTTTAATTTTTATCTATAAATTGGTCATATATTTATAAATTTTATAGTTGAATTTAAATTTCCTCTGTGTTATAATCTAATTCGTTCGGTAAATAAAACTGAATATGCAGTTGTGGCGGAATTGGCAGACGCGCTAGATTCAGGTTCTAGTCCGGGTTAACTGGGTGGGGGTTCAAGTCCCCCCAACTGCAGTAGAAGCGCTTGAAACGATATGTTTCAAGCTTTTTTTCTATCCGGATTAAGCTATATCCCAAAGATATATATCACATAAGGTCTGTACTACATACTTTTCTTCATATACGCGAAAACACTCTTGCACTTCGGATATACACATCCTACCGCCTTAAGTTTTAGTGGCAATTAACCATATAACTTAACCTGTTTCCTGTTATTTGCGGCTTTTCTGTTTATTAATCGCTTTATGCCAATATTGATTAGATATATCATTTATGATAAACTAATTTAGATGTAAATTATTATTAATATTAATTGATTGGTTTAAGATTTATGGAGGATTGTTATGTCTGTTCTGGAGGATTTTAAGCAATCCCTTTTACCGGGAAATTATGCACTGACAAAATCAATGGAATTAACAAAATCTACGTACTGTGGTACTTTATGGTATACAAAAAAATTTTTAACTCTATATTATTATGTTTTCTTATCAAATGAAATCACTACTATATCCTATAAAGACAAAATTAGAACATCATTTGAATTATACGTTAACAGTCTCGACGATTCTGTTAAAGATGAGGCCAACTCATTCTTTTTCCCTGATAATCCTACTATTAATGTAAAATCAGATCAATTTATTTTGTTTACCGAATTTGCGGGATATACAAAATTTAATTCTAATGAGGAACGTGATGCATACATAAGGAATGCCAAAAAATTATACTTTGCCATTTTGATGGGAAGCGGAGGTCAAACTGGAGTAAAAAAGCTTTTAAAAGAATATATTCAACAGCCCGGTTTTGTATATTCAAAAGCAAATATTGAAAAATGTATTTTAGATGCTGCTATTAAAACTTGTGTTACTGAAATAAACAATAACAAAAAAATCAGTGATAATTCTGTTAAATACATAATTTCAGACCAGGCTGTCAAACATTTGATTGACATTGCACAACACCAAAAGATTAGTGCTACAGACGTTCTTCAAGCAATTAATGACTTTCCACACAGTAATCCTAATTTCCGCATGATTGAAAGTGACCTGCCTGCATTTATAAGAAATGAACGTCAATTGTTGTATTACTATGGATTTTTCCATTCAAAATCATCCGGTGCCAACGATTTTGAATTTAGCAGTTTAACACCGGTCGGGGAACTAGCCTTAATGGCAAATGCATCAGAATTCTTAGCCATTTGGGAACATCAGAAATTAAAAATGATTTCTCAACCGGCAACAGCCGAAATTAATAATTTGTCAGATATAAAATGCAACTTTGATCAATTCGGAATAAGTTATTCACCATATACGGATATATTGGGATCACTCTTAAGAAGAGGCTCATTTTCTATTGATGAATATAAATATATCATAGCAAGAAAGAAACATAGTATTCCGGAAGAAGACTGGATTAAAGAAGAAAATGCTATTTTTGATGACTTACAAAATATAAAGCAAATTGTTAACAATTACAAAAGAGCAATGGATATTAGAGACGAAGATGCCAGAAAAGAATTATTGAAGTATATTTTAGGCATCCGGTCCGACTTAAAATTTGATAAATCAACCAATCCTTTAAATATTGTGAAATTGGATAAAAAATCAATAACAGTTGTAAATAAGGATGCATTGGACCTTTTATATAAAGTTTATTCAAAATTAAATAACTACAAGATTCAAAAATATGAAAGTATTTTTATAGATTCCGAAAATGATTTAAAAAGCAGATACCGGGATGCCATAAACGGGATTAATACTGCTGTTAATGAACGCGTAAAAATATACTGGGATTTGTATAACATACGTGTTGATAAATTTATTCTCGTCAGTATAATGGCAACTATTGCTGCAGTTATGTCGGATATAAATGATATAGAAAACTTATCACAAAGTTCCATTGATAAAATATGCCAAAAAATCTTTAATACATTTAAAAAACTATTAAGATATATGGGCTTTCGCTCTTTAACGTCTATTAAGAAAGAAATATCGAATATAATATATTCGATAAAAAATGAAGATTATTCTGTTTACTTAGAAAAAGAAGCTGATTATGATGAAGAGTCAGTTGCAAAATACAGGACCGAAAGTGCAAGCGACTTAAAATCACGTATTGAAGAAATATCCAGATTGGCTGTAGTATCTCCTATAAAAGAGATATCCAGAAATTCCAACCTTACTAATTTATTAAAATCTTATTATATGATTTGCTTTGCCGAAGACAATATGCTTAAATGCGAATGTTGCGGACAAGAAACATTTATTACACAAGCAGGTGAACCTTATGTGGAGTTTCATCATTTGATACCATTAAAAATAGCTTATGGCCCTGATCATTATCTCAATTTATTTGCTCTTTGCCCAAATTGTCACAGAAAATTTCATCACTTGCCAATCAAAGATAAGGAAGTAATTTATATTAATTTAAACGAGAACAATTATTTACACCTAAGCTTCATTGAACGTTTACGTATATTAAAAGAACAAAACTTATTAAAATCATATCACCTGGAATTTTTACTGGCTGATAAAGCAATAACACAAGCTGATTATGAAGATATTGCAGCATGAGGTGACATATGCTAAATATAAATGATATAAAAAACAAAATTTTTAACGCATATTCTAATGATTTGTTATGTGAATTTCCAAATGATATAATAGATTTAGTAGTAACAAGTCCACCATATGATGACTTGAGAGACTACGAAGGTAAAATTGTATGGAACATGGATATATTTAAAAAAATAGCCAATGAAATATACCGTATATTAAAACCTGGCGGAGTAGTAGTTTGGGTAATCGGCGACAGGACTTTAAATGGCAACAGATCGTTAACCAGTTTTAAACAGGCTCTTTATTTTCAGGAAATTGGCTTCAATATGTATGACATTATAATATATGAAAAAGCAGGCTCCGGGCCGCCTCACCCAAATAGATATTTTAATACATATGAATTTATGTTTGTTCTAAGTAAAGGCAAGCCCAAAACAGTAAATCTCTTAAAAGACAAGCCCAATAAATGGGCAGGGGCAACAACATATGGCGAAGTTACAAGAAGAGAAAAGGATGGTTCTCTTACAAATAAGGGCAAAAAAACCATTCAGGAGTTTGGAGTTAGAACTAACATATGGCGATATGCAAACGGAAACGGTTACTCTACAAAAGATAAGATAGCCTATTTACATCCGGCAATTTTTCCGGAAAAATTAGTTGAAGATCATATCTTATCATGGAGTAACCCGGGCGACTTAATATTGGATCCATTCGGAGGAAGCGGAACAACAGCAAAAGTTGCCACAATTTTAAAAAGAGACTGGGTGTTAATAGAAGCCGTAAAAGAATACTGTGATATTGCAGAAAAACGATTGGCGGGTATTACAGATGCAAACGATAATAATTAATGCTTGTTATGAAAAAATCAAAAAAACGTTACATGATTCATATGATTTACTTTCTGATGAAGGATGTTTATTTGCTATTGTCAGAACAGAATATGACAATAACTATAATGTTGTACATGACTTCTTTCAGGTAATTAATGAAGCCATTAATATTGGCTATGATTATATTAATACTATTGTATATCCATCTTCATTTTATCAAAATACTTTTATAATTGATAACGTTAAATATATAGTATGGCTTGCGAAAAACCGCAAAAAAATGAAATTTAATAAAGATGCCATTAGAGAAAAACATATCTGGAAAGATATTGAATGGGGTAAAAGAGAAAAAAACTATAATCCCAAGGGAAAAGATCCGGGGAATGTTTGGATACCGACAGAAGATGATGGGCACGCAAATATAACTAATCATATTATTCTGGATGATGAAGGAGTTATAAAAAGGATACTTGATATGTCAGATTGCGGCTCTGATTTTATATTAATTAACGAGCCGACTGTGTATAATAATACACCTCCATCCCTTGACAAAGCTCATCAAACCGATTCAAACCTTACAATAAATGATTTATTTAGTCGAGTGTATTTTAAATCATCTGAAAACATGGATGATATAGAGGATGAAACCATCAAAGTGGTTGTTACCTCACCGCCTTATTGGAATCTTAAAAATTATTTTAAAGAAGGCCAAATAGGACAGGAAAGCTATGATTTGTATTTAGAACGAATAAAAAAAGTCTGGAGCCAATGTTACAAAAAGTTGACCCCTGATGGCAGCTTATGGATAAACATAAATATCAGAATGCATAACAGTAAAGTTATACTTATACCATATGACATTATTAAAATCTGCAAGGAAATCGGTTTTTATTATAAAGGGATATTGATTTGGCATAAGTCATCAGGGATTCCAACCAATGATAAAAATCTGGTTGACAGACACGAATACATATTAGCTTTCACCAAAAATTATGATGTAAATTTAAACTGCGATATAATGAGCTCTTTTTCAGACTATAAAAATGACATAATTAACGGAAAAGCTTTTTGGAATATTAACCGAAAAGCGGGCAGCATAGGTAAAAAATATATTCATCCGGCTATATACCCTAATGAACTTGTTACTCGCATAGTTAAAATGGCTTCAAATCCCGGTGACATAATACTTGATCCATTTCTGGGAAGCGGCACTTCATTAATTGCCTCTGTGCAGTTAGGCAGAAATTTTATAGGTTATGAGTATTATGAGGGTTTTCAGCCTTTGATGGAGTCACGATTTAAGGTTGAAATACCAAATACAAAAGTAGATTATATAATATGACAGAAATCATTGGCTTTACCGACAGCTTAAGTTTACAATATAACATTAAAGTTTAATAAATGTCTTTAGATTAATAGGCATTGAAAAAACCTCCCGGTGGTTTATTTACATACTGACACCGGGAGGTATTCTTTTATGGGCAAAATAGTAGGGTTGTAAATTATCCTATGCACATATCCTATAAATTTTAAAGAAACTATTTAAAAAGAGTTGTTTGACAACTGCAGGCCCGGTTCTTATCCGGACCTGCTTTTTCTTTAAGCGGAAAAATCTAACCAAAAAACTCATCCTAATCTTTCTAAAATCACTTCAAATGTGAACTATTTAAAGCAATTCGTAACACTTAAAAACATTTCTATAAGCTCAACCCCACAATTTTTAAGTTAATTACTTAAAACCGATTACAAGGACATTATCAAACAGTAACAATCCCCGCCTGCGGGGATTGTTACGAACTCATTGATGAATTAAAGAGAAGATTGGAGGGGTTGCAGTTCCCCCTGTATACGAGGATTGTTACGGCGACAGCAATAGGTTTGGCTATATACTTTGCAGTTGCAGTTCCCCTGTATACGGGGATTGTTACCACATTTTCATTGAATTGTCCATAGAAAAATGATGTTGCAGTTCCCCTGTATACGGGGATTGTTACTTTAAAGTGCCATTAGGACGAGCAATTACCCAAGAAGTTGCAGTTCCCCTGTATACGGGGATTGTTACAGAAAGCCGTTTTAGCACAACAAGAAGCACAAATAGTTGCAGTTCCCCTGTATACGGGGATTGTTACATTGCCGGCGTAAATATTATAAGCACATAAAAAAAGTTGCAGTTCCCCTGTATACGGGGATTGTTACTCAATAACTGAAATTATTAATCAACTAAAACAATTGTTGCAGTTCCCCTGTATACGGGGATTGTTACATGTATTGAGCCAGTTATTGATATTGCTTATGATGCTGTTGCAGTTCCCCTGTATACGGGGATTGTTACTTTAAAAACGTATCAATTTAAATTTAAACCGGAAGGTTGCAGTTCCCCTGTATACGGGGATTGTTACCGAGATTGGCGAGGGGCTTTTATCAACAGTTATTAGGTTGCAGTTCCCCTGTATACGGGGATTGTTACCTAATAAAGCAGTCTTTAAATTCTTTGTAGTACACGTTGCAGTTCCCCTGTATACGGGGATTGTTACTATGCACATCTTACCCACGAGTGACAAAACTATCTGTTGCAGTTCCCCTGTATACGGGGATTGTTACTTGCTTGGCTTTAATTGCTGCCGTAATAGTAGAAAAGTTGCAGTTCCCCTGTATACGGGGATTGTTACTGCGGCATTTAAAAAGCCTTATTACAAGCGGGTTTGAGCAGGCAAAAGTGCGAAACCCCTGATTGGGATAAATTGTAAGCCCACAAACCCGCATAAAATGGGATTCGAGTTTTATGTGTGCTTGGGATTCGCACTTGATTTGTTTTTGTCTTCATAATCAAATTTAAATAAATTACCTATACATTTTAAAATACTTTTATCATACACTTCCTCTTTAATACCATTACATATCCACTCTTTTTGCTTATCAAACATGTATGAATTTTTATAAATGTAGCAATCTTTTTTATGTAAATGCTTAAGGTGTATAATCGGTTCATTTTCTATGTCTTCTTTTTCTTTAATATTAAAATATATTTGACCTTCGTCTACTCTACCCTCCCACTTTATTCTAATATGATAATCATTTAAAAGCAAATCATTGATAGTTTTAGTAACGGCATTCTGCCTTTTACGGTCATAAGCCAGTAAAATTCTTAAAGAGTTAATCAAACTTTCCAATGAACTTTTTGAATTTTGCTCTGTTTGGGTAAAATGATTCAAATGCGCAATAGGATTTCTTTTCCATATTATAGCGCCAAATTCATTTTTATTAAGTTTTTTATTCCAGCAAAGCATACTTACTAATTCTCTGTTTTTATTGTTAAGATTATTCTGTATCTTTTTAACTATACGCCCATCATTATTATCATCATTATTATTAAATATAGCTTCAAATCTTCTCTCCTCCAATACGCCATTATACACCAAAGCCTTAAACAAGAAATGCATATCCCGCTCCCAGTCTTGTGTATACCCTACCATACGGGCTGCTATATCAACATGAATCCTAAATATCCTGTAAAGAGTTTCAAAATTTATTTTATGCTGTAAATGCTTGTAGCGGGCAACTTGTTCTAGGTTTTCTACATATTCTTTTACCTTGTAAAAATCCTTTTTATCCAGGTATAAGGAATCTTTACCATTTTGCTTTTCAGATTTAAGTTTAATACGTTCAAGTTGTTCATGTAATTCATTTAAGCTGTTTTGATAATCTTTTATTATATTGCTTAATTTAATATATTCCAGACATTCTTTTTTCGTAATAAGATAATAACCTTTAAAAATATCTTTATACAAATGCAAAGGAGCCGATCTCATCAGCAGTGCCATATATTTTCTTGTCACAGGTGTCTTACTATCAGAATGATAATATAAATTTGAAGTTTTCGGGTTTTTGAAAACTTTTTTTTCAATAAAATCTTTGAAATATTTTTTTATCATTGTATCATATCCTGATTCTGCCTTAGCCGAAATTTCAGGGATTGACGGCATTGTAAACCTTACAAGCTCCATTAATTCTTCCAGTTCCGCAAGCAGTTCTGTTTCTTTTTCAAGCTCTGTACGGTTACCCGGAAATCTGCGTTCCTTCAGAGAACAACGGTATTTTATAAACTGGTGCTGCAATTTACATATCTCATTTTCATCCAGCAGGCGCAAAAACAAGTAGAAACATAAAAGATCCTTCCTTTTTATGTTCTTCTTATCTTTCTCATCTTCTTTGCCATCTGTTTTTACGGCTTCTGCGCTTGTATTATCTGTACTTTTACCCTTGTTGTCAATAAATGTACTTATGCTAAATCTGCATTTTATATTAAACGGGCTTTTTACTTTTTCTTCAGGAAACAGTTCTTTCAGAGTATCGTTTAAGCCAATGTTTTCTTTTGACAATGGGGGCTGTAATTCATTCTTATAATTTTTAAGTTTATTTTCCAAATATGCACCAAACGCCCATACAACAACATCCCGGATAAATTGTATGTAGTTATTGTTTCCCTCTTCTTTTTCATTTACTTCTTTTGCCCTGGCCATTTGCTTACGCTGAAGTACTTTTAAATAGTCGTCAAGTGATTCTCCCTGATAATCGGGGATGCTTTCATAGCGATATGTATTAACTGTAATATCATCATTTTCGTCAAAATTTTTATGTTTCTTATTATTTTTCGTATTTAATCTCTCTTCTGTTTCTTTGCGATTCCATTCTTTTGTCCGGTTTATAAAATCGGTTATTAATGCTTCATTTTCCCTGACCTCAGGCAAAAATGCATGGTAATATATCAACTGCAGCAAATTCTTATATGCATTATAGCTCTGATCATTATTTTTAACTTCAATATACCATGTTAACTCCCTGTATTCTTCCAGGGCTTTATATGAATTTTGTCCTTGATCCCCTGTTTCTTTGGGACCTTTATCTCTTATATATGCCTTATTAAGATTAGCACCTCTTTTATATACATTTTTAAACGCAGGCATTAAAGAGTTTTTCGGTGAGTAGAGGGCAAATTCCAGCCCGCATGTTTTGAAACAGTCGGATATCATATCAGCCTTATAATATTCCGCAATACCAAGGCTTCGAATCTGCTCACGAAATACATCGTATAAGTTTTCTATATCCCGCTTAATAAACTCTGCCGCTACAGAATAATCAATTTTGTCCTGACCGCTATTTTTATCATCTAATTCTTTAAGTAATTCCAGTAAAGAACTCTTTTTAAAATGGAATATTCTATTACGCAGATAAGAAACACTTTCAATTGCATTTTTAACCAGAACAATTAATTTCTCTATATCATCCGGTCTATCTTTCTTGTCCTTAACATATACCGGATAGAAAAAGGCCAGCTTCTCTTTAAAATGGTCCTGCATCCTGCTGCAAGTTCTAAGTTTATTAAAATAATTACTTTCTATTGCTTCCTTAGCTCTTTTCGTTGTAATATCATCAAATTTTACTGTGTTGCTATCATCAATGAAAAAGCTGGTAAGTCTGTTAATTCCCCAGGATAAGGAAGTCATTACGGATTTTTTAAATGCTTCCTCCACCTGGATATACGACAGGCCATAGGAATTAAGAAAATCCTCCTGCCAAGTATCATTGTAATAAAAGTAATACAGTAATTTACCCTGCTGTATAAGTCCTGCAACAAGCTGATTTATTATTGAACGGTTAACTTCTTTTTTTACAACTTTATATGAGCAGTAATTTTTATATTTATCTACCAGGCTCTTATCTTTGCTTTTGTTGGAATGCTTTGACTTAACCGGGAAATATTTTTTAAAATATTGCTCCACTTCTTTAAGAAAAAGTAAAAACTCCTCTTTATCCGGATTATATTTTGCACTGCCGCCATTATCAAGCCCGGCAGCCGGCCGGTCTCCGGAAACAAACCTATTATAATTAGTCCTTAAATACTTGTGGTACTCTCTTAGCTCATCGGAAACAGCCCTGGAAATTGAACGGGCGTTTTTATCTGTTTTGTCTAATCTATTTGTTATATTGGCTTCCAATTTATCGTAATCATATATTTCCCAATACTTTTCAAGCATTTTTTCATTGAATGTTTTATTAGGCACATCAATCAGCTTAAACAACCATTTCATTTTTTTGGTCGAAGGAACAAGTTTACTTCCTTCAAGAGAGAACGGAATACGGTTATTTTTTATCGACTTTAAAAGCTGCTCCTTTCTGTTTACAATATCTTTTTGTATCATTTCTTTTATTTTCTTAAGTTCAGGAAGTACCTCTTCTTCCGGTATACCGGCTTGTATCTTACGTATCAAATTTTCCAGTGTATCATTAGAATCGGGCGCTTTTAGGTTTCTGCCAAACCCTGTCAGGTTTTTGTTTATTAATATATCTAAATTATCAGGATCGCTATCAACATCAATAGGCTCACATACTATTTTATCGTTACTGCCAACCAATCCTTTTACAAACATATAAAATGGGTTTTTATCGTCTTCTCCGTTTTTTAAAATGCGGCCACGCCAGGAACGTTCAAAGTCCATGCTCTCTATAACTTTATCTGTGCAATCATTATCCTCCGAATCATAATAAAGCAAACCTTGGGACATATCCCTGTAAAACGCAGCAGTTATTTTTTGATCTACACTATTCCCACTAATTCTTCTGCGGGTTAGCTTCATAATAATTACCCCCAAATTTATATGTAAATTTAACCCACTGTCTATTAATGTCAAAATATCATACAAATTTGTAAAAGTCAATGTTTCAGCCATATATTGGAGGTAATACTTAACTTATGCTTTCTTAGCAAAAAGGTAGCCGAAATTAATCAGCTACCTCAATTATCTATCATATTTGAAAATTATCAGTATGCCCTCAGGTTTTCACCCTTTAATCCTATATATGCGTCCAGACCGATTTCAGATACTACATAATAGTATGAATTATTTAAAACAATTTTAACACGGGACTTGTAACATTTTAAAAAACGATAATCTGCTTATTCTTTATGCGTAAAACGTTATCTTCCTATTCTTTATTTATATTGCTTACCGCCAACCCTCTGTGTATAAATTTATCATTGCCAATATCTGTATTGTGGGGTAATTTTCGTTTATCAAAATTAATATAGTTTTGTGCCGCCTCTTTATGAATGTCTGTAAAATGTATAGGTAATCCCATCGAATAAAAAAAGCTTTTTCTGTCCTGTATTTGAAAATGAAGATGCGGCTCTGACGAATTGCCCGAATTACCGCATTTTGCTATCACTTCACCCCGCCTGACATATTGGCCTTTTTGTACCTTTATACTGTGGGGCAAAAGATGTGCCAGGCTGTATTCATTTTCCGCATGCTTTATTATTATATAATTGCCCCGTATATCGGTTATAGCCCGATCCATAAACCCATAATTAAATATTTTACTGTCCTTGTGGTTAACTTTTAAATCGACTACGATACCGTCCGCAGGCGCAAGCACATCTTTTCCGTAACAATAATAATTTTCCGGTCTTTTTCTGTCTCCGGCCGCGCTGTTGCCATCCTTATCCAAAATTAGAAAGTCGTAAGCATATCTTTTAGAATGGATATTCCACGAGTGAGAACCGTCTTTATATACACCGCCGTTGATAACTGTCCATTTTTCTTTAAACGGCAAAGAATATAAAACTTTAGGATTATAACTATGTATATCCGGTAATTTAAATTTATACCTAATATATATAATCGGAATTGCTGTAACCTGTTTTATGGATTGAACAAGCACCGGTAATGTCAATATTATTTCCAATATGCCAAACAGCCAAAAAAGAGCAAAACATTTCCAAATCATATTGTCTGAAAACAATGCCGGAATTCCCAGCAATCCTATATATTTCAATATCCCAATGACCAAAATTACTCTGCTCATTTTTCAGCTCCTCTTATTTATTCTTATATATCTTCTTTAAGCTTAATATATTTGATCAAATAGCAAATGTCAATTTATTACAGCAATTAATTATACGATCCTATTTTTCCTAAATGTTTTTAACAGAATAACTACTTACCAATGATACTCAAATCATTACGGATTAAAAATATATATGAGAAACAGTACGAAAGCTTTTCTGATATACGGTCAACGTATTGGTAAATTATGAACCTATGTATGCATATTATAATGAATGTTATTTTACCTTATATTATAAAAAAAGACCTTCAGAATAATTTCTGAAAGCCCTTTATAAATTTATATATCAAAAAATGCACAATATAAACATTACTATTTCTCAATACTCTAACCCATACCCAATATCAAACAGCAATTCCGGATTTTCTTTTCCGATATCTTCAACACTCTTATAATAAGGCATGGGAAGTTTTCCGGTAAATGGAGCCACACCGGACAGGACGGATGCTATACCGTCTCCTTCGGTTCCCGGAAGATAACACATAACTACAGCATCCCAATCGTCTATATAATCTGTTATTAGTACGTTTCTTCCGGCAATAATCAAGGTAATTACAGGCTTATTAAGGCTTTTTGCCAGTTCTATTGCTGCCGCATTGTCAGGATGAGCTTTATCCCCGACTATAGAAAGATCTGCCGTATCTCCCGTATATTCTGCATAAGGCACTTCACCGATTGCCAGTATTACCAAGTCGGCTTCATTTGCTCTTTCTTCATCGGTTATGATTTCAAAACCAAATTTGCTGCCATACTCAAGTAAACCTTCCAAAATAGTTGTTCCTTCCGTTGCCTTATACATTCCTCTGTCCATGCTGCCCTGCCAGGTTTGCATCCATCCGCCGCACTGCATACCAAGGTCATTGGCGGCAGGACCGGTAACAAATATTTTCTGACCCTTCTTTAAAGGAAGCATATTGCCGTCGTTTTTAAGCAGGACCAAAGACTTTTCTACCAATTGCTTGGCAAGTTTACGATACTTTTCACTACCCAAATTTTCAACTTCACGGCCTACAATTTCCATATAAGGGTCATCAAATAAGCCTATTTCCTGCTTTACAGTCAGAATCCTTCTTACCGCATCGTTAATTCTATCTTCAGATACTTTTCCTGTTTTTGCCGCATCAAGCAGGGCATCATAAGCCTTTTTATAGCTAACTGCTTCCATGAACATATCTATTCCGGCATTAACCGCTTTTACTATATTTTCTTCGTAAGTTTGGCCGCTTAGAGTGGATACTGCCTCGTAGTCGGATATAATAAAACCTTTAAAGCCCAGTTCATTCTTAAGGACATCGGTAAGAAGGTATTTGTTCTCATGCATCTTAACTCCGTTCCAGGAACTGTAGGAAGCCATAATTATCTTGACCCCGCTGTCTATCAGTTCCTTATAAGGAAGGAGATGAATCTCTCTTAGTTCTTCTTCGGAGATTATAGCATCTCCTCTGTCTATCAGAAAATCTCCTTCTCCGGTTCCAAATTTGACCCCACCGTCAGCCACATAATGTTTTGCCGTAGGTGCAATTCCATGATCCATCTGCCCTTTTATATAAGCCTTAGCCAGTTTAGCAACTATGGCAGGATCACTGGAATAACATTCATAAGTTCTGCCCCATCTGGGATCGGTATTTACGGCAACGCAAGGCGAGAAATTCCACGGTACCCTTATCAGCTTCATTTCTTCGGCAACCGCAGCCCCCATTTCATATACCAATTCGGGATCATTGGCTGCACCTATACCGATATTGTGGGGAAATACAACGGCATTTTTGACAAGGGCAAGGCCGTGTACCGCATCCACCCCGTAAATTATAGGAATCCCTTTATCGGTCATTAAAGCTGCACTCTGATAATTTTCAATCATCTCCTGCCAGTCTTCTATGGTATTGTTTTTAGGGTAAGAGCCGCCGCCACTTAATACGGAACCAAGCATCAGGTTTCTTATGTCGCCTGTCGAAACCATATCCCTGGCCCCCTGTATCATCTGGCCTATCTTTTCTTCCATCGTCATCGAGGCGATCAGTTCATCAATAGATGTTTCTTTTGACACTTTAGGTGGCGGGTTTAAATCCTTTTCGTCGGAAGGAGACGTCTTTTTAAGTTTTCCTGAACATCCACCAAGTACCAGTACTAATACCAGCAGTAAAGCTAAATACTTATAACCTCTCATAATTATTTTTACCTCTCTTAATTATACGTCGTATTGTTATATACGATTAATTTTCAATACTGTTCAATAACTGATTTACTTTCTCCCTATACTCCTGATTGTGCTCAATCCACCTCATTACATGTTCACTGTCTTCAACCGTCCATATCTGCTTATTGTTGCCTTTGATGATTAATTACTAATTTTCTTTTCAAAAAATCAACTCCTCATTGCCATTTTATCCCTTAATTAACTGTATTAATTATATAGTTATTTATATAAAAAGAAAATAGTATGCCAGGTTAATTTTAAAATTTACTACATAAAACAAAACAGTATCTTTCCCTATAATTAAGTGCCCCGCTTTTTAAAAATGTGATAAAATATATCAAAACCTACATTTAAAACTTTTACGGAAAGGCTATAACTATGAAACTAAATTACAACATAAGATACGGAACCTTTATCGGCAGGCCAAACAGGTTTATTGCCCACATAGACATAGACGGGCAACAGGTAATAAGCCATGTCCCCAATACGGGAAGGCTGAAAGAATTATTAATACCCGGTGCACCGGTTATAGTATCCTATCATCCCGAAGAAAGCAGAAAAACTAAATATGAACTTAGGATGGTAAAAAAGAAAGATTCTTGGGTATCAATTGATTCTCAGCTTCCAAATGCCCTGGCTTATGAGGCTGTTGCAAAGGGGCTTATTAAAGAACTTAGCGGATTTAATCATATAAAAAAAGAAGTAACCTACCAAAACAGCCGTTTTGACCTTCAATTATCAGATGATAACGGTCAAATCTGTTTTGTTGAAGTTAAAGGAGTAACTTTAGAAAAAGACGGCTGGTCATATTTCCCCGATGCTCCTACCGAGAGAGGAAGAAAACATATAGATGAGCTTATCCATGCAGCCGGATGCGGCTATAAAGTAGCCCTTTTGTTTGTAATCCAGTTTGAACAGGCAGCAGGCTTTTCACCAAACCATGTAACCGATCCTGCTTTTGCAAACAAAGTAAAAGAAGCCAAAAATGCCGGAGTAGAAATACTGGCATACCGATGCACAGTAAAGCCTGATGAAGTAAGTATTACGAAAAAAATTCCGGTTATATTGTAACATACAAGGTTTGATATTTTATCCATCTTAACAAATTTATAAAATATGTTAGGATAAAAATAAAAAGGGGAAATAGGGTTTGAAAGTAGTAGTTGCAATAGATTCGCTGAAAGGGAGCCTTTCTTCTATAGAGGCCGGCATGGCAATTAAAGAAGGTATCTTAAAGGCTTGTGAAGCAGAAGTTATAGTAAAACCCCTGGCAGACGGCGGGGAGGGAACGGTTGATGCCCTGCTTTTCGGAATGGGAGGGGCAAAAATACAAACAGAAGTTACAGGCCCGCTGGGAGAAAAAATCACCGCTTCTTACGGTATTTTGGATGATAAAAAGACCGCCGTCATTGAAATAGCCGAGGCAGCAGGCATAAAGTTGGTTCCAAAGTCCAGGCTTAATCCTTTATATACAACCACTTACGGTGTAGGTGAAATGATTAAGGATGCCATCTTACGGGGCTGCCGTAATTTTATTGTCGGTATCGGAGGAAGCGCAACCAATGACGGCGGTATCGGTATGTTAACCGCTTTGGGAATTGAATTTTTTGATGCAAAAGGAAATGCAGTAAAACCCATAGGAAATGATTTAATAAAAATAACAGATTTAAGTACAAAAAACGCTTTAAAAGAGCTTTCGGAATGCTCCTTCAGGATTGCCTGTGACGTTAATAATCCTCTCTACGGGCCGATAGGAGCCGCATACGTCTTTGGACCTCAAAAAGGTGCCACACCCGAAACAGTAGAAATACTTGATAAAGGTTTAAGAAATTATTCCGATGCGGTAAAAAAGGCTACGGGCAAAGATACCGCTAATTATCCGGGTACGGGAGCCGCAGGAGGCCTAGGTTATGCGTTCTTAACTTTCCTTAATGCCCGGCTGGAATCCGGCATTAATATTATTCTTGACGAAATTAAGCTTGAAGAAGATATAAAGGATGCCGATTTTGTAATTACCGGTGAAGGCAAACTGGACTTTCAGACCGCTATGGGTAAAGCCCCCATTGGGGTAGCCAGGCTGGCTAAAAAATACGGCAAAAAGGTAATTGCTTTCGGCGGGGGCGTAACAAAAGACGCTTATAAATGCAACGAAGAAGGCATAGACGCTTTATTTTCCATACTTCAGCTTCCCATAACATTGGAAGAAGCCATGGAAGAAAAAACCGCAAGATATAACTTGTTTGCATCAGCTTATCAGGTATTCAGGCTCATCCGTGCGCTTATTAGTTAAAGTAAATAAAATACACTAATCCATTGCTTCTTTAATAAACCCAATTTTTTATGTAAGCGTCAGGCGAAAACCGCCTGGCGTTTGCATAACCATATATGAAAATATTAGTTAGTACATTCAGAAGTATTTCATATATATTATTCCAGACACTGAGCCAATCTTTTCTTGTCCAATATCTTAAAACTTCGTCCGTACAAATCAATCAAACCCTCATCTTTCATTCTGGACAGTTCCCTGCACATAGACGTACGGGATACATTTAAAAAGTCTGCCAGTTCCGTCCGGTTTAAGGGTATCTGAAAGGTATTGCTACCGTATTCCATTGATGTCTTAAGCAAATAACTTGCCAGTTTCTCACGCATTCCTTTTAGGGTTAGAAGTTCCAGCTTCCAGTTTAGTGTTACGTTCTTTTCCCCCAGAATTACCATCATATTTTGTATCAGGGTAAAATGATAACCGCACGTCTGACCGCAGCTTTTAATAATTCTTTCATAGGGGATAAGAAGAACTTTAACCGGTTCCATTGCCTGAACCGTAACCGGAGACATCCTGGATGCCGTACATACAATACCTTCCGCAAACATATCTGACTCTTCCAAAATCGCGATAATGTGCTTGTTTCCCGCCAGGCTCTCTTTCATAATCTGAGCTCTTCCGGAAAGTATTATTCCGATATGATTAATTACATCCCCCGCAAAAAGAATGTATTCCTCTTCTTCATAGCTTTTTACCTGCACGCCCAGGCACCCTAAAAGATGCTTATAATTGCTTTCATCTATATTACGAAACAAAACACTTTTTTTAAATATGGGAAAATACTCTTCCAAGACTACTCCTCCTTAATGATATATCCAATTATATATTTGATATCTCCCATAAGTAGGTAACCAAAAAATCTTTTTCTTTGCAAAAATGTTGCCGCGGCTACACTTTCTTTCTCATGATTGTATTATACTCACCGTAGATTGAAGATGTCAACCAAAACATTTAAATACAAAATAAGAGTCAATAAGGAGAGGAATTATGGAAAACAAGATGTTTTGCTATCAATGTCAGGAAACAGCCGGATGCAAAGGATGCACCACGTTTGGTGTGTGCGGCAAGTCACCCGACTTGGCGAGAATGCAGGATTTACTGGTTTATGTAACAAAAGGGCTGAGTGCCGTTACAACAGCTTTACGGGCACAAGGCGAAACTGTTTCGGCAGACATTAATCATTATATTACAATCAACCTTTTTACAACTATAACAAATGCCAATTTTGATAATGAAGTCTTTTACCAAAGAGTTTTTGAAACCTTGCGTATTAAGAATAAATTATTAGATAAGATAAGCGATAAGAATAATCTTCCCGAAGCCGCCCTTTGGAATGCTTCAACCAGGGAAGAACTGGACGAAAAGTCCGTTACAGTCGGTGTTCTTTCGACAAAGGATGAAGATATAAGAAGCTTAAGAGAATTGATTACTTACGGACTAAAAGGCCTGGCTGCTTACATGAAACATGCCAACGAATTAAATTACGACAGCGAAGAAATCAACGCGTTTATGCAGAAAGCCTTAGCTTCCACCTTAGATGACAATTTAACCGTTGATGAGCTTATAGCTCTTACTTTAGAAACCGGAAAAGTAGGAGTAGACGGCATGGCTCTTCTTGATTCGGCAAACACCGGAACTTACGGAAATCCGGAAATCACTAAGGTTAATATCGGGGTAAGAAACAGGCCCGGTATCCTCATATCCGGCCATGACCTAAGGGATTTGGAGCAGCTTCTTGAGCAAACCAAAGATACGGGTATTGATGTATATACTCACTCCGAGATGCTTCCTGCCCATTACTATCCTGCTTTCAAAAAATACGATCACTTTGTCGGAAACTACGGCAATGCTTGGTGGAAGCAGAAAGAAGAGTTCGAAAGCTTCAACGGGCCTATACTTATGACAACCAACTGCGTTGTTCCTCCTGCGCCTTCGTATAAGCACAGGCTCTTTACTACCGGTGCTGCCGGAGTACCCGGATGCGTTCACATTGAAAGGGACGAAAACGGTTATAAAGACTTCTCCCCTATAATAGAAATGGCTAAGACCTGCCAGCCTCCCAAAGAAATCGAAAAAGGTGAAATCATCGGCGGCTTTGCCCATGCCCAGGTATTTGCCCTTGCCGATAAGGTAGTGGAGGCCGTAAAATCCGGTGCCATCCGCAAATTCTTTGTAATGGCAGGTTGTGATGGCCGTCAGAAAGCAAGAAACTACTATACCGAATTTGCCAAAGCTCTGCCTAAGGATACCGTTATCTTAACCGCAGGTTGTGCCAAGTACAAATATAATAAATTAAACCTTGGCGATATCAACGGTATACCAAGAGTTCTTGACGCAGGTCAGTGTAACGACTCATACTCCCTGGCACTCATCGCCTTAAAACTGAAAGAGGCCTTTGAGCTTACCGACATAAACGAGCTTCCTATTGCATTTAATATCGCATGGTATGAACAGAAAGCGGTAATAGTTCTTCTTTCACTCCTGTACTTAGGGGTTAAGAACATACACTTAGGGCCTACCCTTCCTGCCTTCCTTTCACCCAATGTTGCCAAGGTACTAGTTGAAAACTTCGGCATAGCAGGAATTGGAACCGTAGAAGATGACATAAAGCTGTTTTTGGAATAAAACATGCAAACATAGCCCCTACTCCATTTAGCATAGATTAAGTCAATTTAATTTACCGGTAAAGTACAGACATAAAAAGGAGCGGCTGTTATTTGGGATTTGAGCCCAATAGCTGCTCCTTGTTGCCATTAAATAATATTAATAAGTGTTATCGGAAGATATACCTTTTTGCTTCTTTGTAAAACGGCAATAATAGTAGTATAAACTATCAACAATTAAAGGAGGTATCATGGACAGTATTAAGTTAATGATGGAAGAACATCAATATATTCTAAGGATGCTAGCCGTTGTGCGAAAAGCCTGTCTCGGTATAATGAACGGTAATGATATAGATTACAAAGATTTTGATAGAATGATAGATTTTATCCGCAATTATGCCGATGCCCACCACCACGGCAAAGAAGAAAAGCTTTTATTTAATGAAATGGTGGAACACCTGGGCCCTTTGGGAAACAAGTTAATAACCCATGGCATGCTGATTGAACATGACCTTGGCAGACTGTATATCCGGGAACTTGAAAGTGCTTTGGACCGGGTTAAAAAGGGCGATGCCGAAAGCCGAATAGACGTAATAGCCAATGCCATCAGCTATACACATCATTTGAAGCGACATATAGAAAAAGAAGACAGCGTTATATATACCTTTGCAAAAAACCGGCTTCCGGCGGAGATTTTAAATAAGGTTGATAATGATACCGATTCTTTCGAAGCAAATGCGAAAGAAAAAGGAATCCAGGACTACTATATATCGTTGCTTGATGAGCTGGAAAGGAAATATATAAATTAGTTTTATATACTTTTTATAATAAAAATTAATTTTAAATGTTTTTTAAACCGGCTTAACTTCCTTATTCACATATATTTATTAAGAGGCTGTTGCACTAGATTATGCAGCAGCCTCTTAATTTTATGTATTTGGTCCTAAAATTTTATTTTCAAAAAATCATTAATTTCAGGCAGAAAAACCTTTTTATTTCCAAAAATTATGTTACAATATATTTATAATTATAAAAAGTAAGGATTTTATATGCAACGCCTATTCAGGGGGAGATTTAATGATTGATGTTAATGCCATAGAGGACTATCTTCTGCTTCACGGTGATTGCATGGAATACCTTAAGGAAATTCCGGATGGCAGCATCGATTTAATTCTGTGCGATCCTCCCTACAATCTTGCCAAATATTCAACCGGCAATATGCAATTTAACTGGCGAAGCGAAATTAACAACGACCTGGCTGAATGGGACCTTGTAGAGCTAAATCCTGCAGATTTCGTTAAAGATTTTAAAAGGATTCTTTCACCCACCGGAAATATATTTATCTTTACCGGTTATAACCTGTTCGGAAAATGGCATGAAGTATTTGATAAGGAATTTGACACTTTTCAGTTCATGGTATGGCATAAAACCAACCCTGTTCCGAGCATACGAAAGTCTTCTTTTCTTAACAGCTGCGAACTGATTGTCTGTATGTGGAATAAAGGCCATACCTGGAATTTCTTAAAGCAAAGCCAGATGCACAATTTTATAGAAGCACCCATCTGCATGGGCCAGGAAAGGCTAAAATATCCGAAGCACCCCACTCAAAAACCCCTGTCAGTACTTAGGCATATTATTGAAATAGCCAGCAATGAAAATGATTTGGTTCTTGATATGTTTATGGGCGTAGGCTCTACCGGTGTTGCGGCCTTAAATCTTAATCGCCGCTTTATCGGTATAGAAATTGACAAGGAGTATTATACGGCAAGTGTAAAACGAATAAAAGAAGCCGTCTCAGAAAAAGATTACCCCTCACGCACCAAAACCCACTGATGGGTTTTTACATGGTATTTTATGTGTATTAACTGGGCACAACCGTTTCTTATTATATTGCAGCAAAAGTGTATAGCCGGCATTCCGGCATACTTTTCTTCCCGTGAAAAAACTATATTTTCAATTTTAAAAGTCTGCAGGGTGTGCTCTTCATCTTCAAGCCTTATATAATTCGGCCTGATTTTTCCCTGAACATTGAAAGTTGCAATTACATCCACCGGCATATTCAGCATCTTCATACCCTTCCTTCTGTTCCGAAATTAATTAACTTCCTTTATGAGCCTTAATATATTTCTGTTCTTATACCTAAATGTATTTCTATGTTTCACATCCTTTTCTGATATATAGGCGGCTGTATCAGTTTTTACTTTCTGATATCAAATTTTGCTTTCTGATACTTGCCCTTAATTTAAATCCAATTTTCTTTCACGGTTTATACCTGACTTTTATCTTTGCAGCTTATTATTTATTTTACTTTCTTAATAAGATAATACTTTATTCTCATATCATTAAATTGCCTTAATTATAAGGTTATCCCTTCTTTATACATTGGTTTTCGCTTTTCCGGAGAAATACCGCCGGCCATATGATAAACCGGCCCTTTTAAAAAAATAGCCCGCTTGACGGAATCTTCACCGTACCGTTCTCTTATTGTGTCCACAACCGCATCCAGCCTGGACAGTTTCTCGTAACGGTTCATATCAAAAAGATTTATCTGTTTATAAACTTCTCCCCTTACTATTTTGCTTGTGTGAATTCCAAGATGTCTTATCGGTGTTCCGTCCCAAAGCCGGTCAAACAATTTGCAGGCGGCTTTGTGTATCTCGTTTGTGATATTTGTCGGAGAGATAAGGGTCATCTGGTGGGATGAGTGCCGGAAATATATATCTACTATACTTACCGCAACCACCGTTGCCATAACATTGTCTGCCCGCAGCCTTGTGCATACTTTTTCTGCCAAAGAAAGCAGCACCATCTTGGCGGTACTGCCGTCATCCACATCGAACGGAATAGTCGTCGAATTGCCGTAGCCCTTATTGGGAGGCGCTTCTTCGGCAACAACGGATAAATCAATCCCGTTGGCAAAGGCATGAATTACCTCCCCATACTTTTTAAAATGCGCCCTAAGGATATCCGGGTCCGTATTGGCCAGTTGCCCGATTGTATGGATTCCCAAAGCATGAAGCTTTCTTTTGGAGGCAGGCCCGACAAAGAACAGGTCCCCTACAGGCAAGGGCCACATTTTCTGCTCTATCTCTTCGGGAAATAAGGTATGCACCATATTGGGCTTTTTAAAATCTGACGCCATCTTTGCAAGTATCTTATTTGTGGAAATTCCCACATTTACCGTAAAACCCAGTTCGCTGTAAATCTTATCTTTAAGAAGAGTGGCCGCAACCACAGCAGAGCCGTAAAGCCCTACCGTTCCGGTCATGTCACAAAAAGCTTCATCCACCGAATACTGTTCAACACAGGGAGAAAACTCTTTAAGAATCTCCATCATAGCCTCAGAACAGCTTTCATAAAGGTCATAGTGGGGCGGCACCATAACCAGATTCGGACAAAGCTTTAAGGCATCGTTTATGGTATCTCCCGTCCTTACGCCGTATTTTTTGGCAGGAGTAGACCTGGCGAGGATAATCCCGTGTCTCTTTTTCACATCTCCTGCCACAGCAGAAGGAATCTCCCTCAAATCCGTTTTCTCTCCACGGATTCGCAGTCGATAAACGGCTTCCCAACTTAGGAAAGCCGAATTTACATCAATATGAAAAATAATTTTATTCATAAATGCGACCACCTCTTGGCGTCATTAAACAGAACTTATGTTCGATTAGATTATAGCAGAACTTATGTTCGGTGTAAAGAGGGAATAAAAGTAAATTCATCGCAAAAATAGTTATTTAATAACTCTTTGGATTTATATTATCCGGTTGACACCCGCAGTTAAAAGCATTTCTTAAATGACATATAACATTATAAAATACTGCGTAAAATTTGATTGACAATTTTTTTTTAATAATGTATTATTGAATTACATTATTTTCAATAATTAGTAGTTTTATTACATTTTAGAAAAGAGTATTGTCTACATACCAAATTTGTGGATATCAGATAATTATAATTCCTCACGTTTTAAAAGTTTTCTTAATGATGCAGCTTCTGTGTGGAATTCAAGTGGAGTAGTGCAGATAGGAGGTAATTATGATTAAAAAACATTTTAAAAAAGCTATATTCATCTTAGCAGTATGCTTAGCCTTATGTGGCGCTATTGTTTATGACTCTTTACATTCAAAAAATCCAGAAAGAGTCGAAATACATACTAGCTATACTTATAATTATGGAAGTCTTGATGAGCTGGTTAATAATAGTAATATCATTGCAGTTGTCGAAATAACTAGTAATGGAAAACAAATTGGAAACGGCCCTCTTCCAGAAACCATATTTACCGCTGAGGTAAAAAAATCCATATATAATTGCAAAAAGGGTGAAGAGATTAAATTATATATGATTGGAGGGAAAAAAGATAATCGTATTTACGAAAAAAGTGATGATCCGTTGATGAAATCTGGAGAAAAATATTTGATATTTGCCAAAAAGAATGATGATGGTACCTATACAACTCTTAGCGGTACACAAGGAAGAATGAAATATGATAATGGAAAAATCAATTCTTTTAAATTTGCTAATAAAAATTCAAATTTAACCTTTGATAATGTATCAGAAGATTCCATGGTTAAAATGATAAATGAGGTAAAAAGGATAAAATAAATTTTAATTATATCAATACTAGTGTTAATTAACTTACATCGTATTCTCGGTAAGACTTATAAAAAGTGCTTTTTTGCAAAATCAACCGGATACTTTTTCTGTTTTAAACGGTAGATAGTGATTTCTCAATTAAATATTCGCCTCACATTTGAGCAACAAACATAAGACAGGGTTTATTTTCGGTATTTCATTTAGCGGCAGCTTGCATTTTATTTTTCTTCAGCCTGAAAGATGCATAATTTATCCTCAATTTACCAATATGGAATTTTATTTGGGCAGTAATTCTTTATAGATGCAGCCCTAATTTCCACAAAACAACCGCATAACCTGCACAAGCCGTTCATAAGATATTGGCATTTGCTGCAGCTTTCAAGCCGAGCGGCATAGATATCTTCCGGTGTTTTTAATTCTTCCGGAATATTGGATATGTAATTTGAAATGGTTTTATAATACTCTTTATCTGAAAGTCCTTCGGTCAAACATTTTCTGCAAAATCTTTTGTCCAATTTTAACTTCCCTTCTGCTATTGCATTATATTTTTTATTGCTATAAGTCACGTTAAAGATTTCCCGCATAAATTTTATATAAAATCGAAATTTCTGAATTGGCTTTTTGATAATCCGGTAAGATTATGGATATAGGAATATTAAATTAATACTTTTTCATTTACGCCATTATTTTAAATTATAATACACTTAAACTTATAATTCCATTATTGAAGCTAATATGACCAGATAAATATAGAATACTGAAATTCTATATTTCAATGCGTATTGCCTTATTTTTTACTTTATGAACTCTACTCCATATTAGATAATAAATAAGTAGAGCTAAAAGTATATATAACTTTCAGCTCTACTTTCTCGTTTTTATAGAAGTTTAAAAATCCTCAAATATGCATCTTGGTATTCCCTGTTCAATCTGAGGTTTCAGATATTCGATGAGGGCAGGCAGATCCATTGCTCCAAGATCACCGTCTTTGCGGCTGCGGACTGCAAATGTATTATTTTCAGCTTCCATGTCGCCGACCACAAGAATATACGGTACTTTCTCAAGTTGAAAATTCTTTATTTTATTTCTCATATTGTCATTATCCAGGTTTAATTCGACACGAAAACCTTGTCCTCTAAGCTGACTTGAAATTTTCTTTGCATAATCATTGTGTTTTTCCCTTATAGGCACCACGCCAAATTGAACGGGAGCCAGCCAAAACGGAAATTCACCCTTATAATGTTCTATTAAAAGAGCTATAAACCTTTCCATGCTTCCAAATAAGGCCCGGTGAATCATGAAGGGAGTATGCCTCTTGCCGTCCTGCCCGACATAGAACACATTAAATCTGGCAGGTAAATTAAAGTCAAACTGTATAGTGCTGCATTGCCATTCTCGGTTCAGTGAATCATAAAGTTTTATATCAATCTTCGGCCCGTAGAAAGCTCCGCCGCCTTCGTCAATCTTGTAGTCCAAACCTGCCGATATAACAGCTTTTTTAAGAACCTCGGTAGCCATTTCCCAGTCCTTTTCGTCACCTATAGATTTATTCTCAGGTCTGGTTGAGACATAAGCCTGGAACTTATTAAGACCAAAGGACCTCAATATATAAAGTGAAAATTCAAGAGCTCTTTCAACTTCCCTTTCCACCTGCTCGGGAGTGCAGAAAATATGGGCATCGTCCTGGGTAAATCCCCTGACCCTGGTCAGACCGTTTAAAGTTCCCGAAAGCTCATATCTGTATACATTTCCATATTCGGCATACCTTATAGGCAAATCCCGGTACGAATGTATCCGGCTGTTATAGATATTGATGTGGAAAGGACAGTTCATAGGCTTTAGATAATACTCTTCATCATCAATTACAATAGGATTATACATTGTTTCTCTATAGAATTGCAAATGCCCCGATGTTTTCCAAAGTTCTGACCGGCCGATATGAGGCGTATAAACCCACTGATAACCGTTAAGTATATGAGCTTTCTGTCCGAAACCCTCCAAAATATATCTTAGCATTGCCCCCTTTGGATGCCATAATATCAAGCCCTGGCCGATATCATTTGAAGCAGAAAACAGCTCTAATTCGTTTCCTAAGACTTTATGGTCCCGTTTTGCGGCCTCTTCAAGAAAATTCTTATATTCCATAAATTCATCAGCTGTAGGAAACGCTGTAACATAAATTCTTTGAAGTACACGGTTATTTGCATTATCATCCTCATATACTCCTGAATAGCTTCGTAATTCAAACACACAATCAATGTCATCTGCCGATATTTGTTTTCCTATTTCTTCAAAAATCTTCGGAACAAGCGGAGGAATATCATAGTCGCAATAGAATCCTTCGTTGCTTTCCATAAATTTAATACAGTTCGCTTCATGAAAATGTTTTCTTACCGCTTCTGTCAATCTGTCTGCCAATAATTTTTTATAACTTACCATAAACTCATCTCCTCATTTTAATCAGATTTTTAATATATTAAAATGAAAAGACAGCGGTCAGGCGCTCCTGGGAATAATCCGCCATTATTCCTTTAATCATCGGAGCAATCACCCCCTTTATATTTTAAAAACTCATATATCTAAAAAATTTATAGTAAATAAAAACACCCTGCACTTTTTTGGTGCAAGGTGTTTATCTATCTCCTTGCAACCACACGACCTTAAGGGCTGGCCTTTGTCGTTGGTTGCATTAACAACTAACTTCAAAGGCAGCCCTAGCCGGTAGTGGTGGTTGCAAATATGGATATTAATACGGTATAAAGTTTCTTAGCCATAACCATACCTCCAAGTTTCATATATAATACCAGATACCATTCATAATTTCAATACCCGAAAAAGAATTTTTAAGCAAAACTTTCCAATATTATGCTTAATTTACGAAACACGTACTCTGCCGGCAAAATATATCCGCAAGTGTTCTTTCAAAACCAACCTAAGGTTTGAAATGAGAATTAATATGCAATATATTGTAGATGAAATCCTGTCGAATAAAAAGCCTGCATTAAGATTCCTTATTATACCTGCTCTCTAATAAGCATCGGCGGAACCCTATTAAGGATATCTCCGGTTGCTTTGTCATCCAAAATCCATGTTTCGATTTCATGTTTATAAATCACAAGAGGCATTCTGTTATGCACATCCTTCATGGATTCGTTAGCCTGTGTCGTAAGAATTACAAACCGCATCTCATCCTGATAATACGAAAAAATCCCGGCCATATAGAGGGTATTGGTTCCTTCCAGCTTAAACAAAAACTTTCTTTTTTCGCTGTCCCATTCATAAAAGCCCGTGGAAGGTATGACACACCTGCGGTTAATAACACTGTCCCTAAATGTTTTCTTTTCAAAAACGGTCTCGGAGCGGGCATTAATAATTACACCCTTTTTATCAAATTTGGGAAAACCCCAGATACTTAAAACCGGTGATGCCTGATTTTCCTCCTCTATAAGGACAGGAACCTGATGGGTGGGAAATATTTCGCCTGTATTAAATATCTTTCCCCTAACCTTTGCATTCAGTTTATCAAGCAATTCCCTGATTTCTTCACTTTGCTCCACAGTAAAATTGTACCTTCCGCACATACCAATACCCTGCCTTCCGTTTTTTATTTTTCTTAAACTAATCCGAACAAATTACTTTATTTATTATCAGCCGTTTTTTTTATCTTTATAAGCCCGTCGAATATTCTTTTCTTCTTTTGCTTCATATTGATATCAGATTTTAACAATTATAATATCTGCTTTTATGTTCTATAAGTTTAATTATAAGAAATTTTAAATCCAATGAAAAGCAGGAAAAAAACCGTTTGACTTTTTTTCTTTTTTGATTATGATAGAGTATAGTGTGTAAATAAGCTTGTATTATATACTAATGCAGATTATTAAAAATTCTTATGAAAAACTTCAAATATACCGATATCTTATATAAAGTTATTAAAGGAGGTACTTCATGAAAGCCGGATTTGATCCACAAAAATACATTGAAGAACAAACAAAATATATCTTGGAACGGGTAAATAACTTTGACAAATTGTATTTGGAATTCGGAGGCAAGCTAATAGGTGACAAACATGCCAAAAGAGTTTTACCCGGTTTCGATGAGGATGCAAAAATTAAAATCCTCCAAAAACTAAAGGATCAGGCAGAAATTATTATCTGCGTATACGCCGGCGATATTGAAAGAAATAAAGTTCGAGGAGATTATGGCATTACTTATGATATGGAAGTCCTCCGTTTATTGGATGATTTTCGAAGCTATGATCTTAAGGTAAACAGCGTTGTTATTACCCGCTATAACAAGCAACCGGCAACCAATGTCTTTATAAACAAGCTTGAACGCCGCAACATAAAGGTATACAAGCATATGACAATTCCCGGCTATCCTGCCGATGTGGATACAATTGTCAGCGAGAACGGTTACGGTATCAATCCTTATATACCTACAACCAAGCCCATAGTTGTGGTTACCGCTCCCGGTCCTAACAGCGGTAAGCTGGCAACCTGTTTAAATCAGCTTTACCATGAATACAAATTGGGCCGCGTGGCCGGATATGCCAAATTCGAAACATTCCCTGTCTGGAATCTGCCTCTTAAACACCCTGTAAATATTGCATACGAAGCTGCTACAATAGATTTAAAGGATGTTAATATGATAGATAACTTCCATTTTGAAAAATATAATGAAGTTGCGGTAAATTATAACAGGGATCTGGAAATGTTTCCGGTGGTAAAAAGAATAATTGAAAGAATAACAGGCAAGTCCGTATACCATTCTCCGACTGACATGGGGGTAAACAGAGTCGCCTGTGGCATAATAGATGATGAAGTGGTCTGTGAAGCTTCAAAGCAGGAAATAATACGCAGATATTTTGCCACCGCCTGTGATTTCAAAAAGGGATTGCTGGATGAGGATGCTCTTAACCGTATGAAGGTTATAATGGAAGAGTTAAAATTAAGGCAGGAAGACAGGCGATGTGTAATGCCAGCCAGAGATTATGCCGCAAAACTTAAAGAAACCTGCAATGATAACGAAACCGTATCCGTAATGGCCTTTGAAATGCACGACGGTAAAATAATAACAGGCCGCAGTTCCTCCACCATGGATTGTTCTGCTGCCGCCATTTTAAATGCTATTAAGTATCTGGCAGGAATAAGCGATGAAATATATCTGCTTTCACCGCTTATCTTAAATACAATCCGCGATTTGAAGGAAAAAGATCTTAACAGCAAAATATCCCGCTTAAATGTCAACGAAATTTTAATAGCCCTTAGTATTTGTGCAGTTACCAATCCTACAGCACAGCTTGCATATGAGAAATTGTCTCTTCTTAAGGGTGTTCAGGGTCATTGCACTACCATACTTAACAAAAACGACGAGCAAATTTTAAGAAAGCTCGGAATCGACATTACCTGCGATCCTTTCTATCCGTCCGAAAATTTATATTACGTTTAAAATAGGGCACAAATAATGAACATAATTAAGCCCTGTGGTCTTATCCCACAGGGCTTATAATATTTATAGTCAAATATAAATAACTTGACTTATTGGTATCAATTTGCTTATGAATTACAAACCAATTTAATCCCGTTAAAACCCTACCTCAACAGTAAATCAATCCCCTAAGGAAATTGCATCCCAAACTTCACTGTTGATTACCACATCATAATCCGCAAACCACTGTTCATAAAGTTCGGCAAAAAGCTTGGTACGCCTGTCTTCTATAATTTTCTCTTTAACCTCGGTTGTAGCATCTTCGTTAAAATCGGTTACGCAGTATATAATATGCCATCCGTAATCTGTAGTGATAATGTCGCTTATTTCTCCGGTCTTTAAGTTAAATGCTGCCTGCTCAAACGTATCGCTGAATTCTTCAGGCCCCGTCCCTCTTCCGAAAGTATATTCAATAACTTCATCTTCTGAATTGGCTTCCGCAAGAGAATAAAAGTCTTCTCCGCTTCTTGCCCTTTCAAGCAGGGAAACTGCTTTTTGATAAGCCTTTTCTCTCTCCTCAAAAGATAGCGGTTTTCTGTTACCTTCATCATCAGGTTCGGTTCCGTATATCAATATATGCTGTACCGTAATCTGTCTGGATTCATAATCGGATACATTGGTGTCCACATCTATGGTCAGGGTTTCAAAAACTTTTTCAGCCAATAGATTTTCGCTATATACCTGTTCCAAAAGTTCACGGCTTACCAGGTACCGGTCTATATCGGCATCAGAAAGTCCGGCAAAATGCTCGGCTGCATAAGAGACGGCATCAGCCATTTCCTCTTCCGTTAAAGCAATGCCCAGTTGTTCGGCTTTATCGCGGATTATTTTAATTTGGGTTATCTGCTTTATAACCTCATCTTTTATATGTTCACCGAAAGTCTTTCCGTCTCCAAAAATATCCACATTCCAGACATCTTTTCCGTACTCCGTTTCATACGTTTCCTGTGCCGATTTTAAGTAAACCATAACCTCATTGTAATATACCCTTATGTCTCCTATCAGGGCAATCAGTTCTCCGGCAGTGGTATCTTCGGTTACCTGCTGCTTGTCGGGCTTAAAATAATAATAAGACATTCCGGTAACCTTATGCGTATCAATATCATAGGAAATATATAATTCACTGTCAGTGTTTTTGTAAGTATAAGTAACCGAGTTTTTATCCGACTCCAGAGTTTTATTCGTTTCAACCCCGTAAAACTCTTTAATCTTATTTTCCGCCTCGGTTTTGTCCATTCCTATTTCTACACCAAAAATTTTGTAGTTTTTACCCCCGTCAAGAACCATAATGGATGTAATGTCACCTTTCGGCGCAATAAGCTGTAAGGCCCCTTCCAGCTTATAAACGCCGTTACTTTCTTCTACCAGTTCGGTTTTTGTCTTTTTCTCAAAGGTGTTTACAGATTTACCTTTATAATTGGTCAGTTCATAGCTTGATTCGTCTATCCTGCAACCGTTTAAAAGAGGCAGAATAAAAAGAATCAGTAAAATAATCTTTAATCTATTGCACATGTTATACATGTAATTTTTACTCATTTTATGTCCCTCTCATTCAGCTTAACTTTATAACGGTTAAGCTTATTTACTTACATTTACGATATGTTCTTATCTTGTCCAGTTATATCAAAATAAACCTAAGCATTAGTATGAAATTGCACGCAGCCGCTAAATTAACCTTTAGCTTATACGCTTAACTTAAGCAAAATTTACCTGCTTTTATCTCTTGCTTAAATTCATTGTAGATAAGCCCATACCTATTGTCAAGATTGCGGAAGTAAAGTTTTAAAATCATCAAGCAGTTTCTTAATGTTTTCAAATATCCAGTTGTTATCTGCTTTTCCTTTGGCAGGCTTAGGCAGCTGATAAGTAAAATACGGATTTCCCTGGGCATAAAACTTAAGGCTGCTTCCATACTTCTTAATAAGTTCCGGTATTTTTGCCGCGTCCAGTTTCGCTTTCGGATACATCATCAGCTTAACTTCATTGCCTTTTTGCACCAGCCCCTGAACATATACGCTGTGGCAGTACGACTTAATCAGGGCGATATTAAGAAGATTATTAACCGCATTCGGCAAATCCCCGTAACGGTCAACAAGTTCTTCCTGCATATCCATAAGTTCATCCTCTGTTTCAATAGCGGCAATTCTCTTATAAATATCAAGCTTTTGTATCTCATTCATAATATAAGTAGACGGTATGAAAGCATCCATTTCCATGTCTACCGTTGTTTCAAAGAATTCTTCTTCCTCTTCGTCGCCCTTTAAAGATTTTATGGCTTCATTAAGCATCTTGCAGTACAGATCATACCCTACGGCATCCATATGGCCGCTTTGTTCAGGTCCAAGCAGGTTTCCTGCGCCACGAATTTCCAAGTCCCTCATGGCAATCTTAAAGCCGGATCCCAGTTCTGTAAATTCTTTTATGGCATGAAGCCTTTTTTCCGCCACTTCCTTAAGGACTTTATCCTTTTTATACATTAAAAATGCATATGCCGTACGGTTTGACCTTCCTACCCGGCCTCTTAGCTGATAAAGTTGTGACAGGCCAAGCCTATCAGCATCCTCAATTATTATGGTATTTACGTTTGATATATCAAGGCCTGTTTCTATAATTGTAGTCGAAACCAAAACATCGATTTCACCGGATATAAAATCAAACATAATCTTTTCCAAGGTCCGTTCACTCATCTGTCCGTGGGCAACGGCTACGTTTGCCTCAGGTACCAGTTTGGATACATTAGCCGCTATTTCATCAATCCCTTGTACCCTGTTATAGACATAGTATACCTGTCCGCCTCTGGCAAGTTCCCTGTTAATAGCCTCACGGATTATCTCGTCGTTATGTTCCAATACATAAGTCTGGACAGGCAAACGATCCACAGGCGGCTCATCCAGGATACTCATATCACGAATGCCTATAAGGCTCATATGCAAAGTCCTCGGAATAGGGGTTGCGGTAAGGGTAAGAACATCCACGTCTTTTTTAAGCTGCTTTATTTTTTCCTTATGGGCAACTCCGAATCGCTGCTCCTCGTCTATGATTAACAGTCCCAGATTCTTAAAACTTACGTCCGACGAAAGTACCCTGTGGGTACCTACAACAATATCTAAAGTTCCGTTTTTGAGCCTTTCAATAGTCTTTTTTTGCTCGGCAGGGGTCCTAAAGCGGGAAAGCAAACCTATACTTACCGGATAATCCATCATTCTTTGGACCAGGGTATTATAATGCTGTTGCGCAAGTATAGTTGTAGGAACAAGGAAAACTACCTGTTTACTGTCTGCTACAGCTTTAAATGCGGCCCGGATAGCTATCTCGGTCTTACCGTAGCCCACATCACCGCAAATAAGCCTATCCATTATGCGGTCGCTTTCCATATCCCTTTTGGTTTCTTCAATGGCTTTAAGCTGGTCTTCTGTTTCCTCATAGGGAAAGGCTTCCTCAAATTCCTTTTGCCATACGGTATCGGGGCTGAACTTAAAGCCTTTTTTCTGCTGCCTGCTAGCATAAAGCTCCACCAGCTCTTTGGCGATTTCCCTTACAGCTCCTTTTACCCTGGCTTTGGTATGTTTCCACTCGGAAGAATTAAGCTTGTTAAGTTTAGGTTTCCGCCCTTCAGTACCGTTATATTTCTGAATCACGTCAAGGCCTGTTGCAGGTACATACAACACGCCTCCGTCACCATACTCTATTTTGATATAATCCTTGGTTACCTTGTCTACCTCTATCTTTTCAATTCCTCTGTAGATACCAAGACCGTGATTTTCATGGACAACATAATCTCCAGGAGTAAGGTCAGTAAAACTTTGAATTTTCTGACCGTCATATGAGTATTTTTTCTTCTTTTTCTTTTTCTCTGCCCCAAATATATCGCTTTCCGATATGATAACAAATTTGATTAAAGGATACGAAAAACCTCTTTTCAGATTGCCGTAAGTTATCATAAGTTCCCCTTCCTGGAGAACCCTATCTAAATCTTCGCTGTAAAAAGGATTAAGGTTAAAATCCCTGAGGTCTTCGCTCAGACGCTTAGCCCTGGTTCTTGACCCGGAAAGAAGTATCACCCTGTATTTGTTTTTCTTCCAATATTCCAGGTCTTTTACAAGAACGTCAAAATTCTTATGATAGGAAGAAAGAGACTGGACGGAAAAAACATATTTATTTTTTACATCTATATAGCTGTTTCGGGGCTCCATGGTGCTTATAAGCAGGGTATTTTTCTTTGACAGAATATTTAAGACATCTTTATAGCCATATATTACATTCATCTGCCCCGGAAGAATGTAACCTTTTTCAATCCTTCCTATCATACCCTCACGAAACTCATTTTCAACAGCTTCTCCTTTTTCAATAAGCCTGCCCGGTTCATCCAAAAAGAAAATGCTGTCCGAGTTGTCAAAATACTCATAAAAACTCATGGTATTATCGTAAAAATAATTTATATAGCTTTCCAGGCTTACGGACCCCTGAAAGACCTGCAAATTCTCCTTAAACTCGGCTATAATTCCACGAATCCTATTGGCTTCCTCGGTCTTATTCTGCTGGGTCAGGGTTTTTATATACTGCTTTTCTTCTTCTTCAATTTTCTTAAGGCCCAAAGCAAGCTGTTTTTCATCGGGGATAATTTCTGCGGCAGGATAAATAGTTAAACTCTCTACCTGCTCAATTGATCTTTGGCTGCTTACGTCAAAGGTACGGATAGAATCTATTGTATCTCCCCACAGCTCTATACGGTACGGCACTTCTTCGGTAAGAGGAAAAATATCTATAATTCCTCCCCTTACGGCAAAATCTCCGGGCGCTTCAACCTGAGCCTGTCTTTCATATCCTAGCCTTATAAGGGTGGCCTCAAAATCCTTCAGTTTAATTTCAGTATCCATATCAACGGTTATTATTCTTTCCTTGATATGCTGAAGGGGAAGAAGCCTATCCATACCGCCGTCCAGGCTCATTATAATTGTAGTATCCTGCTTTTCTATGATTCTTTTAAGTATCTGAAGCCTTTCCCGGACTATGGCTCTTCCGTGGATATCGGCACTGTAAAAGATAATGTCCTTTGACGGATATATGAACACGTTTTTATCATATAAACGGTAATCTTCATATATTTCTTTGGCTTTCAGCTCATTGTAAGTAACTATTACTTTAAATTTAAAGCCTTCGCTAAGGCCGTAAATCAGATGGCATTTTTGTGAATCAATACAGCCGGTAATCATTACCGGCAATGTCCCCGTTATTATATTGTCCTTTATTTCATTAAATTCTTTTAATTCCTTCAAGGGTTCTGTAAAGGTCTTCAACCGGGATTCCTCCTGTTAGCCGTTATATGCTTATATTTTCCCTTGCTAGTATATCCTGAGTATTATGTTTATTCAAATAAGATAAATTTATAAAGCTGTAATATATGTCCCGACTTAAAAAATCTGTTGTATCGCATTTAATTATTTTTTCGCAGATTCTTTTTAAAAAAGGATTCCTTTGCATCTTCCCGGGCTTTTCCGGATGGCCCGGAACCTGATTTTTCCTCTTTGCTATCCGGCTGCTCTAAAGCCGTCTTCTTTTTATTATATTTATTCATGGCAGCATCCATTCCGGAGGTTATAATCATCCGGCAGGCATCTGAAGCATCCTTTAAAGCCTGTCTTATGGCTTCCTGTTCTTCTGCCTTAAATCTAGACAAAACATAATCGGCCAAATCCCAGTCCTGGGGTTTTGCACCTACCCCGATTCTTATTCTGGGAAATTCGTCGGTCCCCAGATGGCTTATAATGCTTTTTATACCGTTATGGCCTCCGGCACTGCCTTTCTTGCGAATCCTTAGCTGTCCCACATCCAGGCTGATATCGTCATAAATTATAATAATGTCATCGGTGGATACCTTATAATAATCCACCAGTTCCCGTACGCTTTCACCGCTTAGATTCATATAAGTAACAGGCTGGGCAAGAATTACTTTCTCCCCTTCGATATAGCCCATACCGCATTTAGCCTTATGTTTCATCTGATTTAACGGAATTCTGTAATCATCCGATATCCGTGTAATGGCATCCCAGCCGATATTATGCCTTGTGGCCTGATATTTTTCCGTTGGGTTTCCTAGTCCTATTATTATACGCATGTCCTACCTCTTCTTTACTAAAAAATTGCATGACAATATATACTTAATGCGCCTGACATTAAGTATATATTATAGTGTATGTATTTTTGTAATATATACCATAAACTTTCAGCTGTTATTATATTATAACCTTTCAAAAAAGATGTGGCAACTTAATAATTATCTATAAGCTGTTCATCATAAAAATGACAGTCCCTTTTAAGATATTTACAAAGCAATTTGCAGGCTTTATAATGCCTCCGCTTCTATCTCGGATACCTTGTCGGCTCAGATTATTATCCCGCCTAAATAATAAACCTTTGCACATATATTTTTTATATATTATTCCACGCAAAAAAGGCAGCCTAAGCTGCCTTTTCTGTCTTTTTTGGACTATTTTACTCTCCTACTCCTCTGTTACAGCCTCAGTTACAGCTTCCTTTTCTGCCTCTTTTTCTGATTCTGCCTCTAAAGCTGCTATCTCGTACTTTTCAAGGATGATACTTTGGATCATCTCTCTGGTTTCCGAATTAATCGGATGAGCGATATCCCTGTATTCACCATCCCCGGCTTTCCGGCTGGGCATAGCGATGAATAATCCCTTGTCGCCTTCAATTACTTTGATATCATGAACAACGAACTGATTATCAATAGTAATTGAGACAACAGCCTTCATCTTCCCCTCCTTACTAACCTTACGTACGCGAACATCGGTAATTTCCATGGTTTTGTCCCCCTTCTGTCATAATTTATCGTTAGTTATCAAGAAAAAGTATGTTAACAAAGTTAATATAACTTTTCCTGTTTCTACCTCCCTGCATAAACCCCAATACTAAGGTTCATAATTATTCAAACATCTATACTATAAGACTATTATACCATATATAAAAAAAAATGTGAATATTTGTTGCAAAAAAATAGCAAAGGTTTGCAGTTTTTATGTCAATTTTCATAGTTTTTATGTTATTTTAGACCTCATTTACGCCATTTTATTTAAAAAATTTATTGTATACTTGCATTCTTGTTTACATTAAGAATATATTACTATATAGGCCCTTAAGATTATTTATGCAAAAAAAGCCTCTAAAAAGTAAAATCCTGCATTTTCTATTGTATTTTAAGCCAAAAGAGTTATAATAGCTAAAGATTATAAAATATAAGTATAAAATAAGAATAGGAAGGTTTTTATGTACAAAATAGACTTCAACAAGCCTTGCCGCATCCATTTTATAGGGATTGGCGGAATCAGTATGAGCGGTTTTGCAAAATACCTGCATAGTATCGGATTTAAGGTCAGCGGTTCTGACAGCCACAAAAGTAAAATTACAGAAGAGCTTGAAAGTATGGGCATTAATGTTTACTACGGCCAAAGAAAAGGAAATATAAGCCCGGATATTGATGTGGTTATTTATACTGCCGCCATTAAAGAAGATAACGAAGAACTTTTGGCGGTTATGGAAGCGGGTATACCGGCACTAAACCGGGCTCAGCTTATTGGCCAGGTAATGCAAAACTTTAAAAATTCGGTAGCGGTATCCGGTACCCACGGCAAAACTACCGTAACATCTATGCTGTCACTTATTTTTGTCGATGCGAATTTTGACCCCACCATCTCGGTCGGCGGTATTTTGGATGCTATCGGAGGAAATATGCGTATTGGCGGTACCGACTATTTTATTACGGAAGCCTGCGAATATATGAACTCCTTCCTGGAATTTAAGCCGACAAAAGCAGTTATATTAAATATTGACGAAGACCATACGGACTTTTTTAAAGATATAAACGATATACGAAATTCCTTCCGTAAATTTGCCGGTCAAATTCCTAAAGGAGGCCAGCTATTTATAAACGGCGATATTCCCGATTACGAAGAAATAATTAAGGACCTGGATTGCGAAGTATTTACATACGGAATAACAGACCCTGTTTACGGTTGTAAGGATAAATCATATGATATAGCAGCTGATAATATAAAATTAAACGACAGTGCCTGCCAAAGCTTTGATCTTTATTACAAAGGAAAATACATAGACCGGTTCGGGTTAAATATCATAGGTATACATAATATATCCAATGCTTTGCCGGCTATAGGAATTGCACTTCAGGAGCAAATTCCGGCAGATATAATAAAGAAATCCCTGCTGCGGTTTAGAGGCGCAGACCGCCGTTTTCAGTACAAAGGAACCGTTGGCGGTGTAACTATTATTGACGATTATGCCCATCATCCTACGGAAATTGCGGCAACTTTAACTACCGCCAAGACTTTTTACGGTGAGAAAACCATATGGTGTGTTTTCCAGCCCCATACATACAGCAGAACCAAACGGCATTTAAAAGAATTTGCCCGTTCCTTATCAATAGCTGATAAGATAGTACTGGCTGATATCTATCCTGCGAGGGAAAAAGATCCCGGGGATATTTCTTCTCTGGACCTGCTAAGAGAATTAAAAAATTTAAATAAAGAAGTATACTACTTTCCCACCTTCGATGAAATTGAGAACTTTTTACTAGAAAATTGTATAAACGGTGACCTGTTGATAACTATGGGCGCCGGAGATATCGTGATTGTGGGAGAATCATTATTAGGTATATAGTTATCCACATTATCCACAGTATTATCAACATTTTATGTTAACCAATACTGTGGATATAATTATATTTTCTATCTATACTACAAGAATAGATTTTCTATTTAAAAAAAACATAAATTCTAACTGTTATAGCATAATTTTACATTTTATTACAATTATGCCGGCTGTTTTTATCCACTTTATCCACATAATCCACATACCATTTTAACCCTTTTAATCCCCGCAACCCCCAAAGAAACAGCCTATTTCAATATATTTTAGTTTATGTTATAATGTACACGATAAGCGGATTATTCCAAGGAAAAGGTAATGTTTTATGTGACACATAAATGAGTCACAATAAAACATTGGCTTTTTCTTGGATAAGTGTAACGTAACCTACAACACCGGAGGTGTTGTAGGTTATAATCCGCAGAAAGCAGATTAGACCAAGGAAAATAGAACGTTTTTTGTGACATGAATATGTCACAGTAAAACGTTATATTTTTCTTGGATAAGTGCAACGTGAACGAAAAAACACGAAGTGTTTTGAGTTCCTAATCCGCGGATAAGCGGATTATTCCACACATCGTGAGCCTATTTTATCCACAGCCATAACAGATATAGAGAAATTTTTATTTTGACCATGGGTATGCAACTAGCAGAAAGGGGATGGATGAGAATTGAATAAAATTTCTTTATACTCTGAAGGTATTTACGACGTAACCATCGTCCCAAATACCTTTATTGATTTATATATGCCATCTGCAAACGGAGCTTATGTAAAGGTTTATCTATATCTGTTACGCCATATAGGCTCCAGCAATACCGAAATAACCATATCCTCTATTGCCGACCATCTTGAGGATACCGAAAAAGATATAATCCGTGCTTTAAACTACTGGGAAAAACAGAATCTGTTAAAAATAGAAAGAAACGCTCAGGATGAAATTACGGCAATTTACCTTGCTGACTTATCAGGTCTTAATAAGACAGGTCATAGTACCGCCACAATTGATGACGCATTGGAAGAACTTGATTCCGTTACAGTTTCTGAGCCGGATGAAATTGCTTCTAATATACATACCGAAACAGAGCCTGCTGCCATACCGACATATTCCCAGGATAAGATAGATGAACTTAAGAGCAATGATAAATTCCAATATGTCACGCATATTGTTGAGCTTTATCTTGGCAGGCCGATGAAACCTGTAGATTTGCAATTAATTATATATTTGTATGACGAATTGAAATTTTCTCCGGAACTTATTATATATCTTTATGAATACTGTGTTTCCAAAAACAAAATGAATCCTTCCTATATCGAAGCCGTAGCTTTAGAATGGGCCAAGGAAGGAATAGATACGGAAGAAAAAGCCCGGGAAGCCACCCTGCTATATAACGAACACATCAATAATGTTATGAAGGCATTCGGGTTAAACAGAACCCCCGGTCAAATAGAACGAAAATATATAACCAAATGGGTGGAAGTATATTCTTTTTCGGATGATATAATTACCGAAGCCTGCAACCGCACTATCTTAAGGACTCAAAAACCTGATTTTAAATATGCGGACAAGATTCTTGAAACATGGTTTAAAAAAGGTGCCAAAACCCTGGAGGACATCGCAATACTTGACGAGGAATTTGCCAAAGGCGGCAGAGCCAAGACCGTACCTAACGTAACCCCCATTGCCAAACCTTCTGCCAATAAGTTTAATCAGTTTCCACAACGGACATACTCCGCTAAAGATTACGCCGAACTTGAACGAAAACTTATCAACAAGGGGTTATAATACGCAAAATATTTAAATAAAAAACTGAATTCCACAATATCTAAGGAAAATAAAAGCTCCATACGGTCAAAAATAATAATAATCTGTGTACTTATTAAGATCAATTATACGTATACATACCTCATTGGAATTTCCATGTTTTATATTATTTAATTTTCTTAAAGCATAACTTATCATTAATCTTGTATTTTAAAATTCCAAATAATCAAAAATAAGCAGGAGAATCCTTATGTCTCTGAAGAACGATCAGTATAATAAAATACTGCGTGAATACGAAGAACGCAGACTTAAAAATAAGTACGAACTGGACAAGCGGATTGAGGAAGTCTATAAAGCCATACCCAGGATAAAGGAGCTGGAAGAGCAAATAATTTCCCTTTCCGCCGAATCGGGAAGGCAGGCTCTGTTCGGCAACACCAAAGCCCTTGATAATTTAAGGAAAACCACAGCTCAAATCAAGGAAATGCAAAGGAAACTCCTTGTAGAAAGCGGATATCCTGAAGATTATCTGGATATGCGGTTTCACTGCTCCAAATGCCGGGATACCGGCTTTATTGGCAACGAAAAATGCAGTTGTTTTAAGCAGGCTATCGCAGACGCCATTTATATGGGCTCCAGCATAAAATCCGTGCTTGAGCGGGAAAACTTCCGTACTTTTTCTTTTAAATACTATTCCGACGATTACATTGACGAAACTACAGGCTTATCCCCCCTGTCCAATATGCAAAAGATAGTAGCAAGCTGTAAAAGTTTTATCAGACATTTTGATGAAAAGCATGAAAACCTGCTGTTTATCGGTAACACCGGCGTAGGCAAAACCTTTTTGGCAAACTGTATAGCAAAGGAACTTTTGGACCGGGGCTATACGGTAATTTATTTGACTGCTTTCAGGCTATTTGACATCCTGGAAAAATATAAATTCGGAAGGGAGGAAGAAGATTCCTTAATAGCATCGGATCAGTTTGACTATATTCTTGATTGTGACCTGCTTATAATTGACGATCTTGGGACCGAACTTAACAATACATTTACTACTTCGCAGCTTTATCACATAATTAACGAGCGGCTGCTTAGACAAAAATCCACTATTATTTCGACTAATTTATCCTTGGATAATCTGCTGACAATCTACAGTGAACGGATTTATTCAAGAATTATAAGTAATTACAGTATTAGACGGATTATAGGTGATGATATAAGACTGCGTAAGGCACTTGGCGAAATATCGTCTTAATATATTTTATTTGGCTTGACTTCAAATATTTATAATGTTATAACATTGGATGGATTTAATTCAACAACAATTTTATGGAGGTACTATTGTAATGCCAAAGCGTGAAATGATCGTTGATACTATACCCGTAGGGCCGCTTGGAATCATTGCCCTTGAAAGCAGCAAAACCCTGGGGGAAAAAGTTAATGACTATCTTGTATCCTGGCGTAAACAACGTGAGAGTGAACATAAAGAAACCATAATGTTTAGCGGTTACCAAAGAGATACTTTCCTGTTAAACGCTTGCTGTCCCAGATTCGGAACAGGCGAAGCAAAAGGAATGATTAAGGAATCTGTTCGCGGATATGACCTATATTTACTTGTAGACGTTACCAACTATAGCCTAACTTATACAGTTTGCGGACATACCAACCATATGTCACCGGATGACCATTATCAGGATTTAAAGCGTATCATAGCGGCAGTAGGTGGTAAAGCAAGAAGAATCACCGTCATAATGCCCTATCTTTATGAAGGTCGTCAGCATAGACGCAACTCAAGAGAATCCCTGGATTGCGCCTTGGCATTACAGGAACTGACCAATATGGGAGTTGAAAGCATCATAACATTTGATGCTCACGATCCCAGGGTTCAGAACGCTATTCCCTTAAAGAGTCTGGAATCGGTTCAGCCCACCTATCAGTTTATCAAGGCTATCCTTAAAAATGTACCCGATGTTAAAATAGATGCCGACCATATGATGATCATAAGCCCCGATGAAGGCGGAATGGGAAGAGCCGTATATTATGCCAATGTTCTGGGGCTTGATGTGGGTATGTTCTATAAGCGGCGCGATTATACTAAAATTGTCAACGGCCGTAATCCTATTGTAGCTCATGAGTATCTGGGCGACAGTGTCGAAGGAAAAGATATCATTATCGTTGACGATATGATATCATCAGGAGAAAGCATGCTGGATGTTGCAACCGAATTAAAGAGAAGAAAGGCTAACCGTATATTCCTTTTGGGTACATTCGGCTTGTTTACAGGCGGTTTATCAAAATTTGACGAAGCATATGAAAAAGGATTGATATACAGGCTTCTTACAACCAATCTGGTTTATCAGTCGCCGGAACTGCTGACAAAACCTTATTATATCAGTGTTGATATGAGCAAGTATATAGCTCTGATTATTGATACTCTTAATCACGACAAGAGTATAAGCGGATTGCTTAATCCGGTTGAAAGAATTCATAACATCCTTGAAAAATATAATCAGGTTAAGAAAAAGTAAGTTTATTTATAAATGCAAAAAGTGATTAATAGTAAATACTTTATAGATATAAAAAATAGTGTCAGGACATACTGTCCAGGCACTATTTTTATGCATATATTTGCTTGCACTTAAAAACATACGGTAAACTGACCGCTTCTTTGTTATAGAAGGCTATTCTTCAGGCACTGCATTGCGGTCATATGTTTTAAATGTTCTGCTCATTCCCGGCTCATGTATCCGGTCCATAAAACTATGCCATATATAAAGCGGATATGATGACCCTTTTAAGTCCGAAACGGGCTTTGGCATATCGTATCCTACCCATACGGAAGTAGTGTAATAGGGGGTATATCCCACAAACCAGCCGTCCTTTTTTTCATCGGTTGTACCTGTTTTTCCGGCGCTGACAGTATTTTTTAGACCATACCCTTTTGCTGTGCCGTTTTTAAGCACTCCCGTCAATGCTTCCGTTGTCATTCTTGCGGCATTTTCATCGTAAATTCTAATACTTTCTGTTTCATCCTTTACCAGTTCATTGCCTTGCGCATCGGTTATACTTACAATACATGTAGGTTCCCTGTAATAACCGTCATTTGCTAGTGCAGCATAGCCCGCAGCCATCTCAAGAGGGCTAACTCCGACGGTAAAACCGCCAAGTGCTGCTGCCATATAGTAATCATTATCTTCAATTCTGGAAAAATTCATTTTAAGCAAATATGAAATTCCCACTTTAGGAGTCAGTTCCTCATAAAGTTTCCACGCCACCGTATTTTTTGATACTTCAATGGCCCTCTGAAGTTTCATTTCCCCCGCATAATAGCCGTCGGAGTTTTTTGGTCCTCCCTCAATCGGACCGTCAACTACTATGCTGTCCGGAGTATATCCCCTTTCAAACGAAGGGGCATAAACTATCAGAGGCTTTATGGCACTGCCGGGCTGACGAAAGGCCTGATAACCCCTGTTAAAAGTGTAGCCGGCATATTCCTGGGTCCTACCGCCGACTATTGCAACTACTCTACCTGTATCGTTGTCTATACATACGGCAGCACCCTGCATTTTATAAATGCCTTCCTCATTTTTTTCCTGAAATTTTTCCAATGCTTCATCAACTGCCCGCTGAAGAAGCTCCTGCTTTTTTTGATCAATAGAGGTATATATCCTGTAACCGCCTGTGTACAATTTCTTCTGATAGCGGTAATACATATCCTTATAGGCCTCTTCATATTCCTTACGGTCTTTTTCGTTATCAAAACTGTTTCTAAATTCAAATCCTTCTTCCTTCATCAATGCCCTGATGGCACAGTGATATGCAAATGTTTCTATATAATTCTTTTTGTCAAACTCCTGTTTTACCAGTTTTATGGGTTCATTTATGGCGTTCTCATATTCGGTATAATTAATTATACCGTTTTCGTACATTTGCTTAAGAATTCTGTTTCTTCTTTCAATTGTATTTTGCTTGTTTTCTACAGGATCATATTTACTGGGATTGTTGGGTATGGCACATAAAAATATCAGCTCTGACAGGCTTAACTGATTAACTCCCTTGCCGAAGTACCCGTTGGCCGCAGCCAATATGCCGTAGTATCCGTTTGAAAAATATATGTTGTTGATATAAAACTCAATAATTTTATCCTTGGAATAAACTTTTTCCAGTTCCTGAGCAATAAATATCTCCCTTAATTTTCGCTCATAGGTGGTTTCATGGGATAAAAATACGTTTCTTGCAAGCTGCTGCGTTATGGTGCTTGCTCCTTGCGTTATTTCCCCCTTATTCTTAATTAGTGCTATGGCAGCCCTGATATTTGCCAGATAATCAATTCCCTGATGGTCGAAAAATTTCTTGTCTTCGGTTAAAATAATGGCATTTATTACAGCCGGAGGTATGTCTTGGTATTCAATATAATAAACATCTTTAACCCCTTTTAAGGCTGTTATAAGTTCTCCGTCACTGTAATAAACCAGGCTGGTCTGGGAAGAACGAAAAGTATCCTCGGAGGACGAACGGACTATGCTTCTTGCTTCCTGTTGGTATTTCATAATTATTTTCCCATAGGTATTATAAAAATAAAATATCCCCACTATGGCAGCTAGCAGCACAAGAAAAACAGTCAGTTTAAAAACCAGCTTTATGCTCTGTCCTATTTTCTTAACCAGTCTGTTAATTTCGGCCTTTTTTCTTTTGTTCATAAAGATCCTCCGATTGACCATTTGCGGGAATATCTAAGTTGTTATAAATAATATAGCACTAATCAAAGTTTTATAAAATTATACGGTAGTCCCATCTTTTGAAGAAGAATCTTTTCTCTCATCTGGCAGCTAAAAATAAGCACCTGTCTGCGGCCACCTATTTTTTCTAGGGTAGCCCTTAATCTGTTATCGTCATACAGGGCAAAACTGTCGTCCAAAATAAGAGGCATATTGTCACCGCCAAAAAGCAGGTCGGCTACCGCAAGGCGAAGAGCAAAGTAAATCTGGTCTATTGTGCCTGCACTAAGCCTGTCAAGTTTATATAAATTATCTTGCCAGAAAACCTGTATATTCAGTTCTTCATCTATTTTAATATCCTTATACTTTCCGTTTGTAACCTCACTTATAATACTGGCTACCGCCAAGTTCAGCTCTTTTCCGAAACTGTCATGAATAGTTTCCGAAAGTCTGTTTATCGTATTAATGGCTAAATCAATGGCCGAAACTTCCGCTTCGGCTTCCTTTTTCCTTTGCAGCATTTCTTCATATTGTGCTTTATTTTTTAAAAGCAGAGTTTCATTATCCTCCATACTTGAAAGTTCCCAATTTATTTTCTCAATTTTAAGCTTAATGTCGCCCAGCTCGGCGTTAAGGCGGCTTATATTATTTTCTTTTTGTTTCTTTTTTTGGTTTATAATATCCTTTAGCCTTTGTATTTCCCGGTCAGTTAGTTCTTCCGCAGGAATAAAATTTCTCATATAAAGCATAATTGCATCATGCAGTTCATCACAATTATCTTCAAGGGATTTTGCCCGTTCAAGCATATTATCCAGGGCCTTTTTGCCATGTTCCAAAGAAACGGTAAGCTCCAAATATTCCTCATGTTTTTTGGCAAGTTCCGAAAGTGAAGAAACCCGGTACTTATCAAATATCTGCTTAAGTTGCTTTTCGGCATTGGAGTTATGTTCCTTTAATTCTTTTATTTTTAAATCCCCGCTGTCCTTATTGATATTTTTATTGTTAATAAAAATTACTCCTCCTATACCGAGCAAAACCGCTAGTACCGCAGTTAAAGCCGCAAACGACCGGGTAATTACGTAAGCAGCCAGGCTTAAAATAACCGAACCCAATGCATATGTAAACGCTTTCTTTCTGCCGTTTATAATTTTATCTTCTTTTACTTTATAGACATTATGAATCTCTTCCATGTAACGGGACAGGTCCATATCCAGCCGCCTGGCTTCGTTAAGATCGTTTCTTAAGGTTGAAGCTTGCGATGCTTTATGTTGTAACCCTTCTATTTCTGACCGTAGCTTTTCGATTTGAACTTTCAGGCGGTCATATTCTTTTGTATATTCCTTATATCTTATGAACCTTTCAATTATTGCCGGAAGCTCATCCATAAGTTTTGCTTCTTTTTGAAAATCATATGAATTAAGTAATTCCAGTTCCTTTATTATCCTGTCTTTTTCTGCTTCCAGCCCTTTTAACTCTTCGGTCAGTAAATTTATTTTTTCTTCCGCCTCTTCCCCCTCTTTAATTTTTTCGGCAAGCTCTTTAAGCTTAAGTTCATATGGTACGGACTCCAGGGCCTTTTTCTTTTGCTTTAAAAGCTCGGTTGCTTTAACTACATTCACTTCTTTGCTTTTTGATATGGATAAGTTGGTTATATAATTTTTTATCTGGGCAGCCAACTCGGCATCGGTGCGGGCTTTTAACTGCCCTATGCTTACCGTGTTTCGAAAAGCCGCCTCACTTAACCCCGGTATAAGCTCACCGATATGGCCTTCTTTAAGTTTAATTTCCCTCCCTGTTTCTAAATCTGTAACGGTAAAACAACGGTCGTTTGCGTGAAAGCTCCTAATCAGGCGATAATGTTTATCCCCCACCAAAATGTCCATCTGTCCACCGTATGCACCGGGATAATTCCAGGGCAGATATCTGGTGTATATATCATCTTTTGAAGCCGCGCCTCTTCCTCTAAGTCTTTCAATACCAAACAACATTCCCTTGATAAATGCATGCAGGGTGGATTTGCCAGCCTCATTTTCTCCGTATATTATATTTATTCCCGGCTTTAAAATTATTTCCCGTCCGGAAAACTTTCCGAAATAATCAAGTTTTAACCTGGTTATAAGCACTATTTTTCCCCCTTTTTGTGCCTTTCAGGGTCTAATTCCAAATCTATATTAAATAAATTCGAATAACTAAATACCGTCTGTATCTCTTGCTCCGAGCAGGGCTTCTATTCCATAATAAAGAGCCTTTCTTGCCGTTTCTTCCTGATTACTTTCTTTTATTTCTTTAATAAACATACCGATCAGGTTATCGGCATTTTCCAGATACAAAGCATCAAAATCGTAATCCGGAACCGATTCGTCTGTAACTTCAAGAATATTACCTAAAGAATATATAGCATCTTTGTCAAACCGTATATTTTCATCCCTAAGACCTTTGATAAGAATTTGATATATATGCTGCTGCCCTTCTTCGGAAATTTTCTCTTTTATTAAATCTACTAAAGCCCCGTTTGTAGTTTGTGAAGACACCGTTATATCAAATTTTTTATATTCCCGCAGAGAGCTTTTTATAAATCTAATTTCAGTCTGCTTCTTACCGTTCTTTTTGATTTCTCCAAGAATATACCCTCTTGGTCCCGTCTCATTTTTATCAAGCGGCTCAAGGGAACCGGCATAGGCCATATTTTCGCTTATAATCTCAGGCTTATGAATATGCCCCAGGGCAATATAGTCAAAACCGGCATTAAGAAGCCTCTTTCTGTTTATTGGAATGTTCTTTTCGTCCCCTCCGTGGGCAATAAGGATATTTATTGAATCGCCCTTTGCCGGCTGTACCGAATCATACAATGGGTCTGTTATATCCCTTTTTAAATAGCTAAAGCCGTATACAAAAGTATCGATATCGGAAAAATATACGGATTCTATCGTATCATTAAGAAACATATATACTTTTTCATCCCAATTAAATCCCGCATAATGGGATCTGGGCCCAATGTAGTCATGGTTTCCTGCCATCAATACAACCCGGGCGGTTTCCAGTTTTGAAAAGCAGTAATTTACTTCCTTAAGCTCTCTTAACAATGGTTGCCTGTGAAACAAATCACCGGCAATAAGAAGGAGGTCAGCCTTTTCTCTGTTGCATACTTCTATAATATTTTTAAAACTATCCCATATTTCTCTTTGGCGTAAATCAGCCCAGGGCTTGTCCGAATCCGGCGTTGCCCCAAGATGTACGTCCGCAATATGTACAAACTTCATAAGCTCCCTCCTTTATATATTCCTGTGCCGTAACTTTATTGGTCCGATTATGTTAATAAATTCTCCCGATATGTTTAATTAATATTTCAAAATATCTTTTACCGAAATGATTAATTATATGTTTATAATTTAAATTATAACACAGCCTAAGAACAAACATCAAGGAAACCGCGAACATTCATTCTGGCTGTTTAATACTTGTATTCAGTACTAATTCTTGACTTATGCGGCATATATCTGTATAATCTTCAAAAATATCAGGAAGGTGATTGCCATGAAAACTATTGAAACCGAACGGCTTATATTAAGGCCTTTTACAGAAACGGACCTGGATGATTTATATGAGTATGCCCAAAGCCCAAATGTCGGACCGAATGCGGGATGGAAGCCCCATGAAAGTCCGGATGAATCGAAAGCCATATTAAAGGATTTTATGGAAAATGACGAAGTATTGGCCATCGTATGGAAAGAAAACAATAAAGTAATAGGCTCAATAGGCTTGCATAATGACGTTTTCAGGTCTATCGACAATGTCAAAATGATGGGATATGTACTGTCGGAAGACTATTGGGGCAGAGGTATTACAACAGAAGCAGCCAAAGCTGTTCTAAAATATGCCTTTACCGATTTAGGCCTATACATGGTTACGATCCGCCATTATCCTTTTAATATCAGATCAAAAAGGGTCATTGAAAAATGCGGTTTTGCTTATGAAGGGACCTTAAGATATTGTGCCAGGATATATAACGGTAATATTTATGATGTGGTATGCTACTCCATGACTAAAGAAGAATGGGAAAAATTATATGGCTGATATAACACAATACTTATACTTATATAAAAATATTAATATATTAAAAAAGGTACTGACAGAATACCGATCTGGCCGTACCTTTTTCTAAATTTGATTAATCAACATAATACATTTTTTTCGGGTCTCCGTTATTAAATTGTAATATAATTCCGGGCTTTTAGGCCGACTCTTTTTAAACTAATAATCAATTATTTTTACCTGCCGAAGTATTGGTGTCAGGCATACTTTCCTGTCCGTTATTTGGTATTAAATGCCTTATTAGTTCATGGGTGCCGGTTGAAGCAAGCCCGCTAGCAAGACCACCAAGCAAAATCTCCGGCGTAAACTGCCATCCGTTTATCCACAAGTTCAATATGACACCCGTAATACCCATTATAAGAGGTATGTATTTATTGGGTATAAAAGAAATACTGTGCTTTATAATATATCCTAAGCATAAACAAATTCCCAGTACCACCAATACTACATATCTTGCCAAAAACTCCATTCGGATACCCCCTTAAATTACAGTCCCAACAGGCTTTTACCTTGTCTATTAAATAGATATGCTTGTTTTCTTATGCAAATACCAATATTATCTAATATTTGCTTGACATAGTAAATTGTTGATGGTAACTTACATATATACCTTATTTAAGTAGATAGGGAGAACATGATGAGCTACTTAAAAAGCATACAATATATAGAAAGCAAACATCAGCTAAAAGGGGAATATGAAAAAGCTTTCATGTCTATAGAAAAGTTTTATGTTAATAGCTATCCAAGACAAAGCATAGATGTTCAAATAGCTCTGCACCGAATTCTTGATAATTTTCTTGCTGCACAAAAGGAAGGCAAACCCTTAACAGAAGTGATCGGTTCCGATATAAAAAAATATGCCCTTAAAATGATTGACACAGGCAGCAAAGTCAAAAAGTTGGTATCATATATTGCTGCGCTTTTATGGCTTGCTTTATTTTTAATATTTATAGATAACATGCCAAATGAAATCCATAAAGGAGCTCCTTTGCCTTTTATCGTAAATCAGTTAATTATTCCTTTATCGGTTTTATTAACTGAATTTATACGTGGCTTATGTAAAAGATACTTCTTTTTTAAGCCGGATATATACAGATATTTAAACTTTATGCTAACTTTCCTGTTAACTCTCCTGATAATTTTTCGTGAACATATACCCTACGGCAGCGTAACATTGGTCCAAATTCCTTTTTCAGTGTTTATAACCCTATTCGTTGCTTCAACAATATTTATTATAGTGGCATTATGTATTTCAATTATAAAGACTAAATTAAAAAAACGTTATCTTTCAGTGTAAAAATGTAAACCGGCAGATAAACCGAAAATTAACACAGGTTAAAATTCCCCTTCGGTATACATATATGAATTTTGTACCATGCAGGGTTTATTTTGACAGTGTTATCTATATGCAATATAATTTACTTATTAAATCAGCCTGATGAAAGGAGACTGTTATGAAAAAATTTATTTCATTCATTTTGATTCTTGCCTTGTGCATTCCTCTTATAAGTCCTGCAACCGCATTCGCAGCCACAACAATTAAACTGAATAAAACCAAACTTGAACTGCATGAAGGCGAATCCTATACCTTAAAATTAAAAGGCGCATCGGGAACCGTAAAATGGTCTAGCAGCAAAAAATCGGTTGCCACTGTGTCATCAAAAGGGAAAGTAAAGGCGGTAAAGGAAGGAAAAGCCACCATTATAGCTACATACAAAAATAAGACATACAAATGCAATGTAACCGTTATAAGCGGTAAAAAAGCCGATATAATTTTTACCGCATTTTTAACGGAAGATATGTCCTTAGAGGATTACGCAAAAACTTTCTATGGTGACAATCTGAAAATTTTAAATATAAAAGAATACGATGACGAACATATTGCGGTAACCATATACGAAACCGACAGACTTGAAATGGTCAAAGAAATTAAAAATAATTATAAAGATTATGCTATATCCCTCATAGCAGATGATAATCTTAAAGGTATTTTTACCGATGTAAAAACCGATAAACTGTTTAAAAATATCAAATTATATACTGACAAAGATGTTTTTGAAAGTTCTCCACTAGCACCTTTATTTGCCGTTATTTATTTCGGATTGGCAAGCGACACCATACAGGCCATTAACCTGATAGATCCGGAAGACAGAATATGCAATATTACTATTATCGACAATGCTACCGGTGAAATTTTGCTTAGCATTGACTAAGCCTTATTATTAGTAAATCAAGATCTCTCGTAAAGTGTGAACTGCATTTCCTTGTTTTTTAACATTGGTGTGCAGTTCACATTTAATTTTGTATAACATTACTTATAAGTTTTAGAATCGGTCCTGTTTTAACAAAAATTAGCCTTTATTATGTCTGTTGTTTGACAGATGTCAAGATTCCTTAAATTATACCTTTACAAAATACTTAATTAATTTTATTATACTATTTGTCAGTTCGAGACCTTCCTGACGTAAAACAAAACTAAAGGAGAATTAATATGAACAAGAAAACTTTGTACTTAACACAGGCAGCCGTAATTGCCGCAATTTACACCGTATTGGTCTTTGTATTTCAGTATTCCAGTTTCGGGCCGATACAATTTCGTATAGCAGAAGCGCTTACGGTTCTTCCCTACTTTACCCCTGCTGCCATACCGGGCGTTACCATTGGGTGTTTATTAAGCAATATCCTTTTTAGAGCGGATATCCTGGATATTATTTTCGGAACCCTGGCAACCCTAATAGCAGCCATACTTTCTTATGTATTAAGGTTCAATAAATACCTGGTTCCTATTCCCCCTATAGTGGTAAATGCCATAGTTGTTCCCTTTGTATTAAAGTATGCATATTTCGAAGCTGATCCCATCCCTCTTATGATGTGTACCGTGGGATTAGGCCAGTTGGTTTCTGCAGGGATAATAGGAATGATTTTATTGTTTGCTTTGGAAAAAGTAAGATATGTAATCTTTAAAAACAATTAATTAGAGCCTAATGCTATAGGCCGTTTGGCATATATTATTAACTTTTAATCTGTTAAAATGAGTTTATATTCTTAAATACTTACTGCTTATCAGTAAAAATAATGCCGTGACCGGATGTTATTGCCTGACTCTATGTCATACTTTAACTCCCGTCACGGCAGTTTTTTATATGTCTTTCAATGTCTACCGGTTATTTATTGATTCATTTGATATTTTGACTTCACCCATATGTTTTAACGTCAAAAGCAAATCTTAAATTATATGGCAAAGGATTCTCCAAATCCTTGGTAATTTGCAGGATATAAGGCTTTATGTTATAATTACCTCAATTTTTATAAAATTATTTGAATTTTTCAGTTAATTAACCGGCAGTTTTAACATACCTTTAATTAAAGGGGGAAGATAATATTTATGGGCGTATATAAAAATATAAACAACCTTACCATGCCAAAGATGATTATATTTGACTATGGACATACCCTCATTTATGAACAGGCTTTTGACAGCATAAAGGGAACCCAGGCTGTTATGGCCCACGCCATAAAAAACCCAAAAAACCTAACCGTATCGGAAGTAAACGAATTTGCCCGCAAATTGTATAGAGATCTCATCGGTTTTTCAAAAGAGCGTGATATAGAAATCTACAATCAGAAGTATCAAAATTTAGTTTATGAATATCTGGAAATCGAACTGGCCTTATCACCGAAAGAAACGGAAAAAATTTATTGGGATAATTCATCTCCCGGTGTTATAATGCCTTATATAGACGAAGTTATAACTTATATAAATAAAAGAGGCATCAGAAGCGGTGTTATAAGCAATATCTCATTTTCTGGAGATACTCTTGCCGAAAGGATTAACCGCCTGATACCCCATAATAAATTTGAATTTATTATAGCTTCCAGTGAATACGTTTACCGCAAACCCAACAGGCTGCTTTTTGAGCTTGCCTTAAAAAAAGCCGGTTTAAAGCCGCAGGAAGTTTGGTTTTGCGGTGACAATATACGGGCCGATATTATAGGAGCTTCAAATGTCGGCATGTTTCCTGTATGGTATGAAAGCAGCCTTGAATGTTTTTATTTGAACAAGACAGACAACACCCCACCCGATTGTGACTATTTGCATATAACCGATTGGAGAGAACTTATACAGGTTCTTGAACAACTGAAGCCTTAAATATCTTTCTAAAATTATAATAGGAATAAAAATTACACTTATAATAATTTTTAATACATAACCTTAATGTTTATTAGCTGTATGTGCGCGCTGTAACCTAAATCTCATATTCTTTAAAACGTTTATTTTAATATTTATATTTTAATATTTTAAGTAAATCAAAAAGGGAAGGTATATCTATAAAGGAACCTTCCCTATATATTATTTAATTTAAAATTGTATTATATTGATGTAATATTGCTGTATTTTAAATAAAAATAACTATTCTATATCTTATCTGTTTAGTACGACGCTGACTACGGAAAAATCTTGATTATAATTCACAGTGGTTTACGGTTCTGGGGAACGGTATTACGTCACGGATATTGCTCATACCGGTCAGATACATGACACAACGTTCAAATCCGAGGCCAAATCCCGAATGCCTTACCGAACCGAACTTCCTTAAGTCAAGATAGAATTCATAGTCTTCTCTGCTTAATCCCATTTCATCCATGCGTTTAAGAAGCTTTTCATAATCGTCTTCTCTCTGGCTTCCACCTATGATTTCACCGATGCCGGGAACTAAAAGGTCCATAGCAGCCACGGTCTTGTTGTCCTCATTCAGTTTCATATAGAAAGCCTTTATATCCTTAGGATAGTCGGTTACAAAAACAGGTTTTTTAAATACCTGTTCAGTAAGGTAACGTTCATGTTCAGTCTGCAGGTCACAGCCCCAGAAAACTTTATAATCAAAATTATCATTGTTTTTCTTTAATATTTCGATAGCATCGGTATATGTCACATGAGCAAATTCGGAATTTACTACATTATTAAGCCTGTCCAGCAAGCCGTTATCAATAAACTGGTTAAAGAACTCCATTTCCTTAGGTGCATTCTCAAGCACATAGTTAATAATATATTTAAGCATATCCTCAGCCAGTCTCATGTTATCGTTCAAATCGGCAAAGGCCACTTCAGGTTCAATCATCCAAAATTCTGCCGCATGGCGGGTTGTATTGGAATTCTCGGCACGGAAAGTAGGCCCGAAAGTATAGATCTTTTTGAAGGCCAAAGCATAAGTTTCACCGTTAAGCTGTCCGCTTACCGTAAGGTTCGTGGGTTTGCCGAAAAAGTCCTGAGAGTTGTCCACTTTGCCGTCCTCGGTAAGAGGCAGATTATCAAGATCCAAAGTGGTAACCCTGAACATTTCACCTGCACCCTCGCAATCGCTGCCGGTTATAATAGGGGTATGCACATATACAAAGCCTCTTTCCTGGAAAAACTTATGAATGGCATAGGATAGCAAAGAACGCACACGAAATACGGCCTGGAAGGTATTTGTCCTGGGTCTTAAATGGGTGATGGTCCTTAAAAATTCCAAGGAGTGCTTTTTCTTCTGTAGAGGATAATCGGGAGACGAATAACCTTCGATAATTACTTCCTCTGCCTGAATTTCAAAAGGTTGCTTCGCCTGGGGAGTTTCCACAAGCTGTCCGGTTACTATAATCGAAGAGCCCACATTTAATTTTGAAATCTCGGCAAAATTATTTAAATTATCGTGATATACTACCTGCAGCGTTTCAAAACAAGTTCCGTCATGCAGTACAATGAATCCGAAAGATTTGGAATCTCTGACGCTGCGTATCCAGCCTCCGACTGTTATTCTTTTGCCGATATACTCTTCTTTATTACGGTATAATTCCCTGACTTCTACTAATTCCATAGTCAAACTCCTTTTTACTTAAGATTTTTATATAATAGCTTAAATTGCCAATTCCAATCTGCTTATCCTGATATTATAACATAAGATTTCAAGATTACAAGCAATTCTTAAGTTTCAAATTCAGGTTTATCCTGCCGTTTTAACCAGGGCTTCCAGTACCGCCCCGTGGGTTTTTTCTTTAACTTCAATAAAATTGACAGCCTCGTTGATTTCTCCCAGGGTATGAGCATCGGAATTATATATTATATTGCATTTATTAAAATAGGGATGTTTAATTTTTAAATCTTTTTCTTTATCTGCGTCTTTAATCTCAGCACATTTAAAATCCGCGTCGGGAGGAACAAAGCCCAAGTTGGATATAAGGCTGGTTGATGTTTTGTCCACATGGGCAGGAATATACACCCCATCATATTCTTTCATTAATTTATCCAAATTATCAAAGGTTATGTCTGTAGCATTGATTAGCAAATACGGTTCTTCCCCGATTTTTATATCGTCTTCGTTATATATTTCCTGTTTTCCGAATATCTTTTCATTATTCGGAACCTTAATTAACCTGTCATACACAAAAGTATCAAAGGCCATGGCTTTTTTTAAATCAGAAAAAAAACAAAGCACATGGACTTCTTCCATAGTGCATAACTCCATTCCGGGAACAACAATTATATTGTTTTTCTGGGCATAAGAGTAAACCGCCGGACAGTTTTTACAGGTATTGTGGTCTGTTACGGCAATTAGATCCAGTCCTATGATTTTTGCCATATTAACTATATTGGCGGGAGTCATATCCTCATTGCCGCAGGGAGACAGGCAGGAATGAATATGAAGGTCGTAGGCCAGTTTATACATTAATCCTGTTATAAATTTTCAGGGCAGCTTCAAAAACCGGCAGGTTAGTATACAAAACCGTTATGCCCTGTTCTTTTGCTTTTAGTGCTGCGGCTGTATCAAGCCTGCTTCCTTCTGCCAGAATGACACATGCTGCATCGGCTAAAGATGCCACAGCCAAAGTATTGATATTTGCCATTACCGTAACCCATGCGGCATCCTGGGGCATCTTGCTCATGGCAATGCTAAGCAGGTCACAGCAATACGGCACGGCTATCTCCCTGTTTAAATTACTGCCTTTATTTAATACTTCAAATTCCTCAGATTTTATCAGTTCTTCTACGGTCATATTTCCTCCTTGGTAGTCTGTTTTTACTTTTTCTTGTCAAATCTGGACAACTCATCAGACAACTTGTGAATATAATCCCTCAGAATATGTATGCAGTCTTCTTCTTTTGCCACTCCGCGGACTATATCCTCAGCCAACGCTTTACATGTAGGTGCACCGCATGAACCGCAGTCCAGCCCGGGAAATTTGTGCATAAGTTCTTCCACCTTAGCCATTTTATTTATACTTTCTCTCATATTCTTTCCTAATTTAAAGACAGGTTCATATGGTACATCTTCAGTCCAAAAAGCATCTGCGCTTTCTTCGGTATCAAGATGGGAACAGGCTACGGGAAGGTATTTTCTTAAACGCTTAAGCTTAACCTTGGCAAGATAAGGGTTTTCAACCGTAAGAACCCCGCCCACACATCCGCCTGCACAGGCGTTAAGTTCAACAAATTCCAGCCTTTCAAATTTCTGATCCTCAAGATCCTCCAAAACCCGGATCACATTTTCTATCCCGTCTGCCGCCAGGTAATTATCCGTAAGCAACGCTCCGGCTTCTCCTCCGGTACTGCCCCATCCTATTCCGATCCTACCCGATTTTCCCAAATCCTCAACCTTATTGACACTCTCTTTCATATACGGTAGGAGCATGGGGTATATTTCTTTCATAGCCAAAACACCGTCAATTTCACTCTTTTTTATACCGATAGGGGACTTTACCGCAGTTACTTTTGCCGGACAGGGCGATATAAATATAATCCCTATTTTTTCCGATGGAAGGTTGGTCTCTTTCATTGCCTTATTTCTGGCATTTATGGCTGCCAAATCCACCGGTGCATATATAGGCAGAAGATGATCTATAAGATTAGGGAATCTGATCTGAATTAACCGCACCACAGTAGGGCAGGCGGTACTGATTACAGGCCACTTGTCTTCATTTTCCGCCACATATTTTCTGGTCATTTCCGAGACCAGTTCTGCGGCACTGCTAACTTCATACACATCGTCAAACCCCATTTTTTTAAGGGCTGTGAGCACAATATTTACATCGTCCAAATTATTGAACTGTCCGTATAATGACGGTGCGGGAAGAGCCACATTATATTCAAATTTTTTCATTATGTCCGGGGAGTCATATGTAGCTACCTTGGCATGGTGAGGACATATCCTTATACATTCCCCGCAGTCAATACAGAATTCTTTGATTATAAAAGCCTTGCCGTCCCTTACCCGTATAGCTTGTGTAGGACACCTTTTAATGCAGTTTATGCATCCTTTACATAATTCTTTTTTTAATAATACCGAAGTAAAAAATTCACTCATGCCCTCGCTCCCTTTATTAAATCATCGGTCTTTATTCTTTCGGTATAAAGACCTTCATTTTGACCGTTGTACCTACTCCCACCGTACTCTCTATATTAAATTCATCCGAGTATTTTTTCATATTGGGAAGCCCCATTCCCGCACCGAAACCTAAGTTTCTTATGTTATCCGGCGCGGTAGAATAGCCGGCCTGCATGGCCAGTTCGATATCTTCAATTCCGGGCCCTTTGTCTGTCAGTATCATCTCTATTTCCTCGGGTGATATTATTACTTCGATTATGCCGCCGTAAGAATGGATAACCATATTAATTTCACCCTCATACAAGGATATGGCAACCTTTCTTACGATATCCGGATCGACACCCAATAGTTTCAGCCTTCTTTTAACATTACTGGAAGCTTCACCGGCTCTGGTAAAATCATTGGGGTCAACCTCGTATCTTAGAACAATTTTTTCGTTCATTGACAAGGAGCACCTCCGCGGAGCCCCTTTTCATATAATATACCACAAGCAGTAAACATCCTGTGCCCGGTAGAAAGAAGGACGATCTCCCTTTCTTTTGCCATTTCAATCATAGTTTCGTCAGGCATTTTCCCTCTGACAAAAACAATGCATACAACATCCATCATTTCTGCTGTACGAATTACCTGCGGATTGCATAATCCCGTAAGCAAAACCGACTTTTCCTTCATAAAGGCAAGGACATCGCTCATCATGTCTGCTCCGCAAGCTGAATGAACTTCCCTGTCCTGAAATTCTTCCCCGCAAATAAACTTAGCGCCTAAAGCTTCCCTTATTTCTTTAACGGTCATATATATTTATCCTCTCCTATCTCTATTTTTAAGTAAGGTTGTTTTATTAAATTCTAAAATATTATATTAATTAAAATGCCGGTTTTATCTTTCCTGTATTATACAAATCAGAGCGGGCGAATTTAAGAGTTACTTGTAACCGATGGATAAAAAACCTCAAACGAATTTCCGTAATTTTTCTTTGCTATTGCCAAGGCAGACTTGGCATTTGTAATTGTCGTACCATAATCAGATTTACCCAAAGCAAAAGCAATTCCGATACTTACATATACATTATTTTTGTTATATTCATATGAGTACAGATTATTTATTTCCCTACATATTTGCTCTGCCGTATCATATGCAGCCCTTTCGGAACCTATGTCTTTCATATATATTACGAATTCGCCAAGGCCTGTTCTTCCTACTACATCTGTTTTTCGAAGCAGGCCTTTAAAAATTGACGCTATCTTTTTTAGTATATTTTCATTATCCAGTATAAGGGCAAGTTCATTGGCTCCCTTAAAATTTTGAACCTCACACAATAATAATGCCGAAAGCGATTTGGGCTTTTGCACCGACATACTGTGGGTTATCAGGCGTTGTGCAGTTTCGTTTGTATATACATCAGTCAAGGGATCAAGCTGTATCTTTTGATCGGAAACTTCCGAATCTGTTTCACACTTATTTATCTGTGCAAGTTTTCCCGCTACCTTATAGGGATTTTTATTTTCATCATAAATAATGAACGCATAACAAACATACCAGGCAACAGCCCCTTCCCTTGTTACCATGCGCAATTCAAGCCTTACCTGTTTCTTACCCCCCATCATGCTCCTGTACGTGCTGACGGCTAAAGGCAAATCTTCGGGATGAATAATTTTTGTCTTTTCAATTTTTTTACTAAAGTTCTTAATAACCGATTCTTTATTGAAAACCTCTCTAAAGAGCTCGGAAGATGATAATGTATCGGTTGCTATTAAATATTCAAAAAACAATTCTCTCGATAGTTCCAATATGGTTCTGTGATTGTCTATCTCCTGTTCCATCCTCTTATATTCAGTCATATATGCCGTCATATCGACTGCCGTGCAAAAATATATTGGCATGCTTTTATCCTGAATCTGAATATTCTCTTCTGTTTTGTTTCCGTTAATCATTACCCATTTCAAGTCGCCGTTTTTTTGCAGGACACGAAAAAATACCGTAAATTGATTATCTTTCCTGAATTTTTGACTTGCCACCTGTTGGGTAAAGTATATTATATCTGCGGAATAAACAAGCTTAAATATGGATTTGGGCCATATATCCGCTTTATAGTCAATAAGATTAAAAAAAGCGTCATTTGCAGACACTATTGTCAGTTCATCATCCAATGCCACCTGCAGCAGACTGCATGGCAAATCTTTAACTTTCTCTTTAAAGTTGTCCGGAAGTACACTGCTCATAAATTCCTACCCTTCTATAAATATGAAAATTCAGAGAATTCTAAGTAATAAACCAGTATTAAGTGCGTTAATATTATAATACAACTTTTTTACATTTACAATCATTGATAATTTTATAAATACCCCCTTTTATTCCTTATGTAGAATTGTGGCCTCGTATTTTATGTCGCTTTATGCATCTTGCATATTAGAATGGAAATTTATTCTCTATCATTGTTTATAATTTTTGTAGATTTTTTAACAATAATATGCTATAATGATTATGTTTTGGCCTGATAAAAAATTATAGGAGGTTATATAATGGGTATGAAACAAAGTACGGTGCCTTTTACCGGAACAAGCGAGCAAAAAGAAGCGCTGCTTAAAGTTATAGCAGAACATAAAAATGACAAAGACGCGCTAATGCCCATAATGCAGAAAGCTCAAGAAATATACGGTTATCTGCCGATTGAAGTTCAGTCAATTATTTCGGATGAAATGGGCATTCCGCTGGAAAAAATATATGGTATCGCAACCTTTTATTCCCAGTTTGCGCTTAATCCTAAAGGAAAATATAAAATATCTGTTTGTCTCGGAACGGCTTGCTATGTAAAAGGTGCAGGTGATATATTTAACAAACTTCAGGAAGTACTGAAAATATCTGACGGAGAATGCACCCCTGACAGAAAATTCTCGCTCGAATCCTGCCGCTGCATCGGAGCATGCGGATTGGCTCCTGTTATTACCATAAATGACGATGTATATGGAAAAATAACGGCAGACGATGTTGAAAAAATTCTTGCAAAATACGAGTAAGAGTAATTATGCTTCCCGAGTTGTCTTTAAATATTTTGGATATAGTCAACAACTCCATACGGGCCAAGGCCGATTTGATAACGATAGAAGTTCGCATACATAAGAAAGAGGACGTTCTGATTATCAAAATAACCGATAACGGCCACGGCATACCGGAAGAACTTCTTTCCAAAGTTGAAGATCCTTTCTTTACTACCCGCAACACAAGAAATATCGGACTTGGCATTCCTTTCTTAAAACAGGCCGCAGAAATTACAGGCGGGATATTTAAGATTGAATCCATACCCGGTATAAAAACTGTTGTTTATGCTTCATTTGGACTTACCCATATTGACCGAATGCCACTGGGAGATATTTGCTCTACAATTTACACCTTATTGCTGGCAAACCAGAGTATTGATTTTTTATATATTTATGAGGTTGACGGCAAGGAATTTCAACTGGACACGAGAAAATTCCGCGAAATTTTAGGTGATATTCCCTTTGATACACCTGAAGTTGCCGGATTTATCCGGGATTATCTGACGCAAAATCATAGGGAAGTGGATGGCGGCATTATATTTTAACTGAAACAATCATATAAACAACGTTTATATTTTAAAATAAATAGGAGGAAAGCAGATGAAATCTCTAGAAGAGCTGAGAGCAATCCGTGCAAATATGCAGGCACAAATGGGCCTTCGTAAAGAAGACGGCAACCAGACCCGTATAGTAGTGGGAATGGCTACCTGCGGTATTGCCAGTGGTGCCAGACCTGTACTTGTTGCCCTTTCCGATGCCGTACAGGAAAAGGGATTAAAGAATGTTACTGTTACACAGACCGGATGTATAGGCTTATGCAAATATGAGCCCATAGTCGAAGTAATAGAACCCGGTAAAGAAAAAGTAACGTACGTTAAAATGACACCGGAAAAAGCCCTGGAAGTGCTTGAAAAGCATATTATCCGTGGTCAGATAGTGAAAGAATACACCATTTCCGAAATGATCGGATAACTGAAGGAGGTCACATTATGTATCGTTCGCATGTATTGGTCTGCGGCGGAACCGGCTGTACATCCTCCGGAACCCCAAAGATCCTGGAATGCTTAAATGAGGAAATAAATAAAGCAGGCCTGAAGAATGAAGTGGCAGTTGTCCAGACCGGATGCCACGGATTATGTGCTTTAGGCCCCATCGTTATTGTTTACCCCGAAGCAACTTTTTATTCAATGGTAAAACCCGAAGATGTTCCCGAAATCGTTAACGAACATCTCTTAAAAGGCCGTATCGTACAAAGACTGGTTTATGACGAAACAAAAACCGAAGAAGGAACAGTTACATCCATCAATGAAACCGCCTTCTATAAAAAACAGCACAGAGTTGCTCTTCGCAACTGCGGTGTAATTAATCCGGAAAATATTGACGAGTATATTGCAACCGGCGGTTATGAAGCCCTCGGAAGAGTACTTACAGAATACACTCCCGATCAGGTTATTCAAATGATAACCGACAGCGGTTTAAGAGGCAGAGGCGGCGGCGGTTTCCCTACCGGTTTGAAATGGAAACTGGCAAGAGCCAACGAAGCCGATCAGAAATATGTATGCTGTAACGCCGACGAAGGCGATCCCGGTGCTTTCATGGACCGTTCCATCCTGGAAGGCGACCCTCACGTAGTATTGGAAGCTATGGCTATAGCCGGTTATGCCATCGGCGCAAATCAGGGATATATTTATGTCCGTGCCGAGTATCCTATAGCTGTTAAACGTCTTAGCATAGCTATAGAACAGGCAAGAGAATACGGTTTGCTTGGTAAAAATATATTCGGTACAGGCTTTGATTTTGATATAGAACTTAGACTTGGTGCGGGAGCATTCGTCTGCGGTGAAGAAACTGCCCTTATGACTTCCATCGAAGGCAACCGCGGTGAACCTCGTCCCCGTCCTCCTTTCCCCGCTCAAAAGGGATTGTTCGGAAAACCTACTTTGCTTAACAACGTAGAAACTTATGCAAACATTCCGCAAATTATACTTAACGGTCCCGAATGGTTTGCTTCCATGGGTACCGAAAAATCCAAAGGAACCAAGGTATTTGCTCTCGGTGGAAAAATCAACAACACCGGTCTTGTTGAAATACCTATGGGAACAACCCTTCGTGAAGTCGTAGAAGAAATCGGCGGAGGTATTCCTAACGGCAAGAAGTTCAAGGCAGCACAGACCGGCGGACCTTCCGGCGGATGTATTCCTGCCGAACATTTCGATATCCCGATTGACTACGACAACTTAATAAGCATTGGTTCCATGATGGGATCCGGCGGACTTATTGTCATGGATGAAGACAACTGTATGGTTGACATCGCAAAATTCTTCCTTGAGTTTACGGTAGACGAATCCTGCGGAAAATGTACTCCATGCCGTATCGGTACCAAACGTCTCCATGAAATGCTCGATAAGATTACACAAGGCCAGGGTACCCTGGAAGATATAGATAAATTGGAAGAACTGTGCTATTACATTAAAGAAAATTCCCTGTGCGGACTCGGACAGAGCGCACCAAACCCGGTATTATCCACTATTAAATACTTCAGAGACGAATATGTATCACACGTTGTCGACAAAAAATGTCCTGCCGGTGTATGTAAGGCCCTGTTGTCTTATGTAATTGATCCCGAGTTATGTAAAGGTTGTACATTATGTGCGAGAATCTGCCCGAACAACGCAATCTCCGGCAAAGTTAAAGAAGCACATAGCATAGACCAGAGCAAGTGTGTCAAGTGTGGTGCATGTATAGAAAAATGCCGCTTTGGCGCTATTTCGAAACGCTAGAATGGAGGTTAGTATGGAAACTGTAAATGTTAAAATAAATGGTATATCCATAGATGTTCCGAAGGGTTCCACCATCTTGGAAGCAGCCAGGCTGGCACATATTGAGATACCTACCCTTTGCTACTTAAAGGAAATAAACGAAATCGGTGCGTGCCGTATCTGCGTAGTTGAAGTAAAAGGCGCAAGAAGCCTTGTAGCTTCCTGTGTATATCCTGTTTCCGACGGTATGGAAATTTACACCAACACACCGAAAGTCCTTGCTTCCCGCAGAAAAACCCTGGAATTAATTCTTTCAAATCATGACAGAAAATGCTTATCCTGCGTAAGAAGCGGTAACTGCGAACTTCAAAAGCTGTGCCGTGACCTTAAAGTTGAAGATGAAAGCACTTATGACGGCCTTCGTACCAAATATGAACTGGATACATCATCAGCCCATATGGTAAGAGACAATAATAAATGTATCCTTTGCCGCCGCTGCGTTGCTGTATGTGAAAAAACTCAGGGAGTCGGCGTAATCGGAGCCAATGAAAGAGGATTTGATACCAATATTGCCTGTGCTTTCGATATGGGCCTTGGTGAAACAAGCTGCGTATCCTGCGGCCAGTGTATAGCAGTATGTCCTACCGGTGCCCTTTATGAAAAGGATAATACCGATCAGGTATTTGCTGCACTTAACGACCCCGAAAAATATGTCATCGTTCAGACAGCTCCTGCCGTTCGTGCTGCACTTGGTGAGGAATTTGGCCTTCCTATAGGCACCAACGTACAGGGCAAAATGGTTGCAGCCCTTAGGCGCCTTGGCTTTGACAAGGTATTTGACACCGATTTTGCGGCTGACTTAACCATTATGGAAGAAGCTAACGAATTTATTGACCGTGTTAAAAACGGAGGAGTTCTGCCTCTTATAACCTCCTGTTCCCCCGGTTGGATTAAGTACTGCGAGCATTATTATCCCGATTTGCTTGATCATCTGTCCAGCTGTAAATCTCCTCAGCAGATGTTCGGAGCAATAACAAAGACATATTATGCCCAAAAGATGGGACTTGATCCTAAAAATATAGTTATGGTAAGTGTTATGCCTTGTACGGCAAAGAAATTTGAAATCGGCCGCGATCATCAGAATGCAGCCGGTGTTCCCGATGTGGATATTGCTATAACCACAAGAGAACTGGCAAGAATGATTGACCGGGTAGGCTTGAACTTCCTGTCACTTCCCGATGAGGAATTTGACGATCCTTTGGGACGTTCCACCGGTGCCGCAGTAATTTTTGGAACGACCGGAGGTGTTATGGAAGCCGCTTTAAGAACTGCCGTGGAAACTCTGACCAAAGAAGAGCTTCCAAGCCCTGATTTCGTTGAAGTAAGAGGCACCCAGGGAATTAAGAAGGCTACTTACCATGTAGCCGGTATGGACATAAATGTTGCGGTAGCTTCCGGCCTTAGCAATGCAAAAATACTTATGGATGAAATAAGGTCCGGCAAGGCCAACTACCACTTTATCGAAATCATGGGATGCCCCGGCGGATGTGTAAACGGCGGCGGTCAGCCTCAGCAGCCCGGTTATGTAAGAAATACCGTGGATATAAAAGCATTAAGAGCCAAAGCTTTGTATGATATCGATTCTTCCATGACCATAAGAAAATCCCATGAAAATCCTGCCATTAAACAATTATATGATGAATTTTTAGGCAAACCCGGAAGCCACAAGGCTCATGATATACTTCATACATCATATGTTAAGAGAACCGTAAATAATTACTAATTAAAAATAAACAGGCTCTGTGTCATGTGCTTTGGTTTGATTTATGCCAAACACCGGACTTGGAGCCTGTTATAGTCATTTTACCTTTTTATAATCAAGTTATTTTTTCGTCCTTTAAATAGTTTTCCTTTCTTTTTTGTATAATTGATAAAAAATTAATCAAGCGGTAATTTTAATTTTTTACTATACTCATCTGTAACTTTTATTAGAAGCAATCGGAATTTATAACATTAAATACAATATTATTTTTACTTTTATACTTTATATTTTTTTATAAATATGTTATAAATGAAAGAGTGCTTATTAATTGATTATAGGAGTTAATACCTCCGGCTAAAAGAAAGGATTAAAATATGAAAAAAATATCGAGAATAATTATTTTATGCATCAGCATAATGTTAATTGTTATCGGATGCAGCAAAAAAGACCCTGCCGATAACGCCAATTCAGACATAACCCCTACTCCCTCAGTTACTGATGAAGAAGGCGGCAACACAAACACATTACCTTTAGAAAATCCGATTATTAAAGAAGACTATGATTTTAACGACTATATAAAATTGGGTCAATATAAGGGTATAGAAGTAAAAGCCGAGAAATTGGAAGTTACAGATGAAGATGTGGATATTGCAATTCAGGAAGAACTTTATGATTACGGTGCAACTCCGGTTGAAGTCACTGACAGGCCTGTAAGGCTCGGTGATACAGTTAATATAGATTTTGTAGGCTACCACAACGGAGAAGCATTTGATGGCGGTTCGGCAAACGACTATGACCTTACGATCGGCTCCGGCGCCTTTATAAAAGGTTTTGAAGAACAGCTTATCGGGGCTGAATTAAGCAAAGAAATAGAAGTAAATGTGGTTTTTCCCGAAAATTATTCTTATACCAAATTGGCAGGAGAACCCGCTGTATTTAAAGTAACTATAAATAAAATTCAATACTTTGAATTGACTGAGGATATTATCAAAGACTTAGGTTTTGAAAGCGAAGAAGCATACAGAAATCAATTATTACAGGAGTTAACCGAAAGAAAAGCAGAATCCATACAGCAGCAAAAAGAAAATTATATTTATGATACAGTCATAAAAAATTCAGAAATTACTTTGCCGGAAAATCTTGTGGAATATTATGCCAATGATTTTAAGACAATTTATAACAATATAGCTGCAAGTTACGGATATGACCTGGAAAGCTTTATTTCTCTTTCGGGCTATTCCATGGAAGAGTTTGAGAAGGATGTCCAGTATTATTCGACTACCATGGCAACCAGAGAACTTGTTATTAAAGCCATCAGCAGCTTAGAAGGTATTGAAGTTACAGACGAAGAATTCCAGGCTAAAGTTACGGAATATGCCGAAAACTACGGATATGAATCAGCCGAAGAATTTTTGGCAGAAGCAGACGTTGAAGCTCTTAAAGATGATATGCTTTTTGAAAAAGTAATAGATTTTCTTGTTGCGGAATCTGTAGAAATATAGTAAATAACTTGACGAAACTCCGTAAAATCATTATAATAATAATTACTATTATTAATTGTTAATAGGTTTAGGAGTTGATGAAAATGGCTGTCACAAAATACAGCCGGCAAAGGGAAGCCATAAAAGAATATTTAATGCAGACAAAAGAACATCCTACTGCCGACATGATATATTTAAAAATCAGAGAAAAATACCCAAATATTAGTCTTGGTACCGTTTATAGAAATTTGAATTTTCTGGCAGAAAAAGGTGAGATTATAAAGCTGGACGGTATAGACGGCAGCGATCGTTTTGATGCAAAAACTAAACCTCATTACCACTTTATGTGTAACAAATGTCAGAAAATATTGGATTTGGAAATCGAATCAATAGACCATATTAATGAACTTGCCGGTAAAAATTTTAACGGGAAAATAGAAGGACATATAACCTATTTTTACGGGAAATGTCCTGATTGTATTACAAATTAATCGGTCGTTTAGGAGAAATAAAAGAACTTGCTAGATATCAAAAATCTGCTGTGATTTTGCGTAAGTCTTTAAAGCAAAAACACAGCAGATTTTTTGATATTTAAAATATACGTTTTACCGGGATACTTCCGTCATTAAATTTAAGACAAGGCTTATACTCCTTTTTTGGTCCTTACAATATGCATGCAATAAACATAAACGTTTTGAATCTTTTTTGCTTCTACTCCGTCAACGTGGATTATTGGCTGAGTTTCAGACGGTGTGATATAAATTTTAAATATGATGCCGTCCTGGTTTACACGCATATTGCGAATATGTTTGTATGTATAGTCTTTTTTCGGGACACCAATATAATTAAAGATGATATCATAGGTGTCAGGATGATTGAAACATACTATAATCTCGTCTTTATCATACATTCCAATTATTTCTCTGGCTTCTTCAAATGTCATTGTGGTACATTTGTATTCGCCTTCATTAAAAAGGATGTTGGCATTGCTGTTATCCAACAATAATAACGGGTGCCTTGTTATATTCGATATAATAATCCGCTCCTTCCCACCGGTTTTTATACAGCCTGATATATACCATATATATGCATATTTCTGTATTAAAGTATAGAAAAATTATAATATATTGTCAATAGAACAAACAAATGGAAATATATCATATAACATTCAGAAATATCTTAATATTTAACTTATTTCATATACAACAAATTGCAATAAAAAAACATAGTACCGACTTTTATCTGCATTCGGTACTATGTGTTATAATATCATTTTAATTCTTAGCTTATTAAATTTTTTCAAAGCGGTCAACATCCATAACAAATATGGTTGCTCCTCCGACATTGACCACAACATTCATGGATGAATATTCTCCTGTTCCCACAGGACTAGATATAACCTGCTTTCTGGGACCACAAGCCTTCTTTACGATCTCAATTACCTCATCAACTTTGTCTTCATCAGTTCCTATCATTAAAGTTGTGTTGCCTTCACGTAAAAAACCGCCTGTTGACGCCAGCTTTGTTACATAGTAGCCTTTTTTGTTTAAAGCAGCCGTAACGTCGCCGCTGTCAATATTTCTAACAATTACATAGATCAGCTTCATGGAACCCCCATCCTTTCTTAAGTCCACAGTTAAGCAGACAGGCCAGTATTGATGTATTTACCATCTTTATAAGCTTATTATATACTAACACGGTTTAAAAGTAAATGATTGAGATGGTTTATACTACAGCTTCTCTACCCCTAGGCTGACCTTTTCTCCGTTTATATTCCATTCCTTAATATAACCCTTAGGTGTAGAGAATTCCATGAAATCTGCCAGTACTTCGGATTTTATTTCGTCAGCATTACGTTCCATGATGGCTTTAATTTTATCGTTCTCATCGCAGTAAACACGGATATGGTCTATAACCTCAAAGCCCGCATCCTTACGCATTGTCTGAATTTTGCTTATTATCTCACGGACAAATCCTTCTTCTATCAGTTCTTCTGTCAGATTTGTATCCAGAACAACGGTTACGCCATGGTCGGAATCTGACACGTAACCTTCTGCCTGAACAGTTTCAATAAGCAGATCCGCCTCATCAATATATACTCTTGTACCGTCCAGATCGATGCCAAGTTTTCCGGTAGCCTTAAGCTCATCCATGGCTTCATTGCCGTTTATCTCGGCAAGTATTTGCTTAACTGTTCCTATCTGTTTTCCGAATTTAGGTCCCAGTGTCTTTAAATTAGGTTTAAAGCTATAGGAAGTAAACTCTCTTACGTCATCCGTAAATACCACTTCTTTTACGTTAAGCTCATCGGCTATTATATCTTTGAAGTATTCTGACAAAGTTTTGCCTGCTCTTACAAACATTTTGCCGATTGGCTGGCGGTTTTTAATATTGGCTGCATTTCTGCACGCACGGCCAAGTACAACCACCTGCAGGACCTCTTCCATATTTTCTTCAAGTTCTTTATTAATATATGCCTCATTATAGGCCGGATATGAGCAAAGGTGAATGCTTTCCGGTGCATTCTTATCCAGATTAACCACAAGGTTTTGATATATCTGCTCAGTCATGAACGGAATATATGGAGCCGCCAGTTTGGCAAATTCAACCAGAGCCGTATATAAAGTCATATAGGCATTGATTTTATCCTGAGGCATTCCCTTAGCCCAGAAGCGGTCCCTGCATCTTCTTACATACCAATTGGATAGCTCATCCACAAAATCCGAAAGGAGTCTTGCACCTTCTGTAATCTTATAATTGTCAAGGCATTCGTCGACAGACTTAATCAATGTGTTAAGCCTTGATAAAAGCCATTTATCCATCACAGACAGCTTATCGTATTCCAGGGTATGCTTTGTGGGATCAAATTGGTCTATATTGGCATACAGTACATAAAATGCATAAGTATTCCACAAAGTACCCATGAATTTCCTTTGTCCTTCCGTTACGGCTGTATGGCTGAAACGGTTAGGAAGCCAAAGGGCTGAGTTAATTGAGAAGTACCAGCGAATGGCATCTGCTCCGTGTCTTGCCAAAGCATCCAAAGGATCTACAGCATTGCCCTTGGATTTGGACATCTTCTGTCCGTCTTCGTCAAGTACGTGCCCCAGTACTATACAGTTCTTAAATGATGACTTACCGAAAATCAAAGTCGATATTGCCAAAAGGGAATAAAACCATCCTCTGGTCTGGTCTACGGCTTCACTGATAAAGTCAGCCGGGAAGTTTTCTTCAAACTTATCCTTGTTTTCAAAAGGATAATGCCACTGTGCAAAAGGCATAGCACCGGAATCATACCAGCAGTCGATAACCGGTTTAACCCTGGTCATCTTTTTGCCACACTCGGGACATTTAATTGTAACTTCGTCAATAAACGGACGGTGAAGCTCTATATCATCCGGACAATCGTCGGACATGGATTTTAACTCTTCTATGCTTCCGATGCAGTGGAAATGGCCGTCTTCACATTCCCAGATAGGAAGCGGGGTACCCCAGTAACGGTCTCTTGACAAGCCCCAATCCTGCAGATTCTTTAACCAGTCGCCGAATCTGCCCTGACCTATACTTTCCGGCATCCAATTAATAGTGTCGTTATTTTGAATCATTTCATCCCTGACAGCCGTCATTTTTATGAACCATGTATCCCTTGCATAATAAATCAAAGGAGTATCACATCTCCAGCAGAAAGGATAGCTGTGGTCATAATTTAGTACCTTAAACAGCAAGCCCTTATTATAGAGCATCTTCATTATAGTTTCATCGGCATTTTTGCAGAACATACCTGCCAGATCAGTTGCCTCCGGTTTGAACTCACCTTTTCCGTCTACCAGCTGAACAAAAGGCAAATCATAATTTCTTCCCACTCTTGAGTCATCTTCACCGAAAGCCGGTGCTATATGAACAACTCCGGTACCGTCAGTCAGCGTTACATAATGATCACAGGTAACGTAAAAAGCCTTTTTATCTGTCTTTGCATAATTAAACAGAGGTTCATATTCTGTATACTCCAGGTCCTTGCCGGTAAATGTTTCTTCTATTTCATAATCACCGTCGATAACCCCAAGCAAAGCCTGTGCCAGAATATATTTCTGAGTTTTTACCGATGACAGATCGTCATGGTTATGGGCATCCTCATCATGGCCGCATGAACATTTCTTTATTACATTGCCTTTTTCGTCAACAGAAACTTTGACTTTAACATAGGTTTCATCGGGATTGACACATAAAGCCACGTTGGAGGGCAAAGTCCAGGGTGTAGTTGTCCATGCAAGAATATATTCGTCTTCCTTACCCTTGATTCTGAATTTTGCAATAACTGATTTTTCCTTTACATCCTTATAACCCTGGGCAACCTCATGGCTGGATAAGGGGGTTCCGCATCTGGGGCAGTAAGGTACAACCTTATGTCCTTTATATAACAACCCTTTATCCCATATCTGTTTTAAGGACCACCATACGGATTCTATATAGTTATTATCATAGGTAACATAAGGGTTATCCATATCAACCCAATAACCGACGATGCCGGAGAACTCTTCCCACATGCCTTTGTATTTCCATACGCTTTCTTTACACTTTTGTATAAAAGGCTCGAGACCGTATTCTTCAATCTGTTCTTTTCCGTTTATTCCAAGAATTTTTTCTACCTCAAGCTCAACCGGAAGTCCGTGGGTATCCCATCCGGCCTTGCGAAGAACATTATAACCTTTCATAGTACGGTATCTGGGAATAATGTCTTTTACTACCCTGGTAAGTACATGGCCGATATGGGGAGTGCCGTTGGCAGTCGGGGGACCGTCATAGAAGGTAAAACTCTTCCTCCCTTTCCCGGCTTCAATACTTTTTTCAAAGATTTTGTTCTCTTTCCAGAACTCTAAAACCTTTCTTTCCCTATCGACAAAATTTAGGTCTGTCGACACTTTGTCGTACATGTCAATCCTCCTTTTATTATTAATAATCCTTAGTTTTCGGAATTATTTTATTAAATTAATCTTCTTGTAAAAAGGTATAAGTCTTTTACTAAAAAAGCTCCCATCCGAAAAAGGATGAGAGCTAACGCTTTCATTTAACCACCTGTTTCGTATACACTGCCCATAAAAAGGCATTTATACACTATCCATATAACGGTGGATACCGGCTTGACTTACTTAATAAATCCATAGGAATTATCCCTTTAGGATTTATTGTTGGGCCTTGCAACTAGGGAGTGATCTTCAGTCATCCGCTACTCATACCGGGCTTCCACTATCCCCGGCTCGCTGTGATTTTTACTGAATGCTTACTCTCTCCGTCATCGTCTTTAACATATTAATTTTCAATTATAATAGTATAAAGATTGCGGAAAGTCAAGTATTTATTAATTTTCCTTGCTATTTTGCCCAAAATATTAATGAATCTTCTAAGGTTATGCAGGCTTAAAAATATTAAGTGAACATTGGTTTGAATTATTCAGCATATATTTGATACATTATTTAAGTATAAGACAGATTGTGCGTATTTTCTTGACTTTAATAAGTATTTGGTATATCTTGAATGATATGCTGCAAAGTAAAATAAAATTTTTTATGTTCCTCTTATTTTTACATTATGATATTATTATAAATAATAAAAAAATGTAAAAATGTGTATCAAGTATTATTATTTTTTAACGAAGGTGATAAAATGAGCAAGCAAAACCTAACCCTCCTGACCGACTTCTATGAGCTTACCATGATGCAGGGATACTTCAACAACAATATGAACGATATTGTTGTATTTGATTTATTTTACAGGGAAAATCCGTGTAACGGCGGTTATGCCATATGTGCCGGATTGGAGCAGGTTATAGATTATGTTAAAAATCTCAGATTTACTGAGGACGATATAGAATATTTGCGTTCATTAAAAACGTTTGATGAGGTTTTTCTAAATTACCTGAAAGACTTTCGTTTTAGCGGGGATATTTATGCCATCCCGGAAGGAACTGTGGTATTTCCCATGGAACCGCTGATAAAAGTAGTGGCTCCTATTATGGAGGCCCAGCTAATAGAAACCGCCCTGCTTAATATCATCAACCACCAGAGTTTGATCGCCACTAAGGCCTCCCGTGTTGTATATGCCGCAAAGGGCGCCCCGGTTATGGAATTCGGTCTAAGGCGGGCTCAGGGACCGGATGCCGGAACATTGGGAGCAAGGGCTGCCGTAATCGGCGGCTGCATAGGTACAAGTAACGTTCTTTCGGCCAAGCTGTATGATATGCCGCCTTTAGGGACCCATGCCCACAGCTGGATTATGAGTTTTGACGATGAACTTACGGCTTTCAGAAAATATGCCGAACTTTATCCTTACAATACAACTTTATTGGTAGACACATACGATACCCTTCGTTCCGGTGTACCCAATGCCATAAAAGTCTTTAAAGAACTTCGTGAAAGCGGCAGAATGCCCGAAAAATACGGCATACGCTTAGACAGCGGTGATTTGGCTTACCTGTCCAAAATGGCAAGAAAAATGCTTGATGAAGCCGGCTTTACTGATGCCAAAATAACGGCTTCCAGCGATCTTGATGAATATGTAATTGATTCCTTAATAGCTCAGGGAGCCAAAATAGACTCCTGGGGTGTCGGTACCAAACTTATAACTTCAAAAGACTGCCCTTCTTTTGGAGGTGTCTATAAACTGTCTGCCATAAAAAAAGGCGATAAATTTATTCCCAAAATGAAGCTTTCAGAAAACCAATGGAAGGTTACCAATCCGGGAAACAAAAAAATATACAGAATTTACGACAAAGAAAGCGGAAAAGTAAAAGCCGATCTTATAACGCTGCATGATGAATATTTTACTTCCGACAAGCCTTTACTATTGTTTGACCCGATAGCAACCTGGAAGAAGACATATTTAAAGCCCAATACTTATATCTTAAGAGAATTGCTTGTTCCCGTATTTATAAAGGGAGAATGCGTATATACATCCCCTTCGGTGATGGAAATACGCGAGTATTGTGCCAAAGAACTGAATACTCTTTGGGATGAGTCAAGAAGGCTTACCAATCCCCATAACGTGTACGTGGATCTTTCCAACAATTTGTATCAATTAAAGACACAGCTTTTAAACAGCCAGAGCATAAATCCTTAAATACCAAAATCTAATATTCTTATTAATAAAATTTTATGATATACTATAATTAAACAGTACAAACTATGGCATTCATATATCTGTTATCCATGCAAAATTTTGACATAACTGACGTACTTTAGGAGGAATTATGGATAAAACAAAAATTTTCTTAATAGCCTGTACAATATTTATATTATCATTGGCCGGTGTTCTCATACTCGGCAATACACACCCGGATAAATCAAACCCGGCATATAACGATTACGGAAAAGCCTCTGCATCCACCATACCGGACGATGCAGAAAATACTGACACAAATAATGACGATTACATAAATTCCGGCGATTATACATATATTCCTCCTGATTATGAATATGATGATAATGATGAAGATATTTATGAGGATGATAACGAAATGACAGATATATGGACTCCTGCCACCGAAATTGATCTTGATCCCAACAGTATAACGGTATTTGTTAATAAGGAATATAACCTTCCAAAAGACTTTATTCCTAAAAATTTAGTTACTCCCAATATACCTTTTGACATAACGGGTTACAACGAAAGAAAACTGTTGCGCAAAGAGGCTGCAAAAGCCATAGAAAAACTCTTTGCAGCTGCATTAAAAGAAGGATATACCTTATACGGCATATCCGGATACAGATCTTACAACAGACAGAAAGAAATCTTTTTAAACAATCTTATAAGGAAAGGGAAAACCCATACTCTTAAATATTCCGCGGCTCCCGGTACCAGCGAACACCAGACAGGGCTCGCTATGGATGTATCTTCAAAATCCGTAAATTTGAAACTTGTCACTGCATTTGCAAACAGCCCCGAAGGCAAATGGCTGGCCGAACACGCCCATGAGTTCGGGTTCATTATAAGATATCCAAAAGACCGTGAGGAAATTACCGGTTACGCATATGAGCCGTGGCATATAAGATATGTGGGCAAGCAATTGGCGACCTATCTCTATACCAATAACTTGACTTTGGACGAATATTACAATTATGTTCCGAGCGAAGGTTTTGATTTCGAAAAGAAATATGCGGACCTTTTAAACTATAAACCGCCCGTCACTCCTACTCCTGTTCCGGAAGACGAACTGGAGGAAGATATAACGGATGATATTCCGGATGATTTGACAGATGATATTCCTGACGACATTCCGGAAGAGGATTTTGAAGACATTCCTGTTGATAATCCTAATGATGATAGTTCGGATGATGATATTCCTGATGATTCGCCGGAAGATGTGTCTGACGAAACAGTAGGCAATGACGATGCCCAAAGTAGAGATTCCGGTTATGATTGTGAGGAAAATTTAAAAGATTCAGATGAGTCTGAAGTACCGGATTCCTCTTTAGATGATATCAAAAACGGTCCCACCCCTACACCTGTTCCCTTTGACATTTTAGAAGGGAAAGTTTCTGATTTTGATATAATAAACTGATGCTGCTGTAATTATTTTTTTAAAATATGGAGGCACGCAATGAGACTTATCTTACTCCTTTTATTTTTGCTTATATTTTTTATAATAAGCATTCCTTTATTCATTATCGAGTTTATAATAGGGAAATTTAATCGTCGTGCACAGGTTTCCATTTCACAAAAGATAGTAGCTGCCGCCTTTCATGTGGTATTATTCCTTGCCGGTGTAAAACGAACCGTCATCGGCAGGGATAATATTCCTAAAAATGAACCTGTTTTATATATTGCCAATCACAGAAGCTATTTTGATATACCGGTAACCTTTGTAAGCCTGCCTACTTTGACCGGTTATATGGCAAAAATAGAAATAGCTAAAATACCTATATTAAGGACCTGGATGCGTTTGCTTCGATGTTTGTTTCTAGACAGAAACGATATCCGGCAGGGCATGAAAACTATATTGCAGGCAATCGAACAGATTAAGGAAGGTTACTCGATTTTTATATCCCCTGAAGGAACCCGTAACCAAGGAAAAGAGATGCTTCCTTTTAAGGAAGGCAGTTTTAAGGTTGCAGAAAAAACCGGCTGTGCAATTATACCCGTAGCCATAACCAATACCGATGAAATATTTGAAAACCACATACCCTGGGTCAGATCCGCCAAGGTGGTAGTCGAATTTGGCAAACCCATTTATCCCAAAGAATTGGACAAGGAGAAACAAAAACATCTCGGTTCTTATGTGCAGGGCATAATTAAGGAAATGTTGGACAAGAACTCTCACCTGGTTTAAAGTTAAAAATTTCTTTTATTCTTTGTATTTTACTATTTATTTTTTTTATAATAAATGATACAATAGTCGATGTCCGACTAAAATTATGCCCGTATTGGAATAATATAAATAAGTTCCCTTAAACGGATAAATTTGATTGATTTTGATTACGAAATCACTTTTTTTATGTTAAATAAAGTTATCAGGAGGTACATAGTACATGAAGACCACTCTTATCGTGTTTTTAATAGTAGCTTTAGTCATAACCGGAATATTGGTCGCCCTTTACTTTGTCGGAAGGAAACTTCAAAAGAGGCAGGAAGAAGCCGAAGAACAGATGAAGGCTGCTGCCCAGACATTTTCCATACTGGTTATTGATAAAAAGAAAATGAAGTTAACGGAAGCAAATTTGCCAAAAATGGTTGTTGATCAGACGCCTAAATACCTCCGCCGTTCCAAAGTACCTATTGTAAAAGCAAAAATCGGTCCAAAAATAATGTCATTGATGTGTGACCCTAAGGTATTTGACCTTATTCCTGTTAAAAAAGAAGTAAAAGCCGTTATAAGCGGTATATATATAACCGATGTAAAAGGTTTAAGAAGTGGTTTGGAAAAGAAACCTCAAAAGAAAGGCTTATTTAAAAAGATAAAGGACAAGTTCTCAAAAGAAAAGTAATTATACGGTATATCCTCTTGCCATACGAAAATAAAATCGGTAAGAGGATTTTTTTAATGCCTATTTTATGATAGAATATATCGGGGCAGAATTAATCATCTTATTAATTGTATGTGTATTATATTAGCTTGTCATAATATGTATTTTAATTTTTTGTCTATTATGACTTAAATATGACGTTCGTCAATTCGTAAAGTAATCGGGAGCTTTTTAAATTTTAACCCCGTGTTAATTTGTTATCATATTATCTTTTAATAGTCGATTGTGAAAGGAAAATGATATTATATGAGCAGAAAATTAACTAAAATATTACTTGTCTTAATTGTAATTTTGATAGCAGTTTCAGCTGTTGCTTACATAAAAAATTCAGGATCAGGCTCAGGGCAAAAAAAAGAAGATAAACAAGTTTCAGACTCTTTCGATAACAATGTAACTGAAGTAAGTGAAGCTCCCGCAGATACATCTTCCCCCGAAGAAAAGCCCTCTTCTTTTGAAACAGATCCTGTACCAGCAAATAACGAAAACGTCAATGATTCTGACGAAAAAAAAGATGCTCCCGATGAAAGCTCCGGCCAAAACGATGAAACTAAAACCGGTGATTCATTAATCGGCCCCATAGTCCTTGCCTTTGCCGGTGACGTTAATTTGGACGAAAACTCCAAGCCTGTTGCCCGTTATGATAAAGAAAATAAAGGCATTCTGGGAGTATTTTCTCAGGATCTGGTTGACGAAATGAATAATGCGGATATTTTCATGTTAAATAATGAATTTGCCTATAGTACACGGGGAGCAAGAATCAAGGAAAAATCCTTTACATTCAGGGCTCATCCGAAACGGGTGGAGATATTAAAGGAAATGGGAGCAGATATAGTATCCCTGGCAAATAATCACGCCCTGGATTACGGAGTAGATGCCCTTCTTGATACCTTTACAACCCTTGAAGAAGCGGGCATCGATTATGTCGGAGCAGGCCGCAATATGGAACGGGCCAAAGCCCCTGTCTACTACACTATCGGAGATAAAACTATAGGTTTTGTAGCAGCTTCCAGAGTAATATATGCCATGGACTGGTATGCTACAGACGATAGGCCCGGTATGATAGGAACCTATGATCCCGCATTATTTGTAACCTCTATAAAAGAAGCTAAAGAAAACAGTGATTACGTTGTGGCTTTTGTTCATTGGGGAATAGAACGCGAACACAAGCCCGTAGAATATCAGAAAGTATTGGCGAAAACCTATATTGATGCAGGAGCTGACTTTGTCATAGGCTGCCATCCCCATGTTATGCAGGGTATAGAATTTTATAAAGGCAAACCCATTGCATACAGTCTGGGCAATTACTGGTTTAATTCATCAAAAAGAGAATCCGGCCTGTTAAAAATTTATATTAATCCCGACGGAACATTTGATGTCCAGCTTCTGCCGGTGATGAACGATAATACATATACATATATGATTACAGATGAAAAGGAAAAAGAAGCTTATTATAAATTTATGACAAATATATCCTTTAACGTGGAATATGATAAAGACGGTTTTGTAACAGAAAAGCAATAAGTACTTAACTTAAAGTAAATTTAAAAGGGCACAGGTAAAACGCCTGTGTCCTTGTCTTTATTATCCAAGTCAATTTTTTATCTATATTTCCCTGACTGCAATTCTTATCTGATTGTCTGAGAAATGTTCATTATTTTGGAACAATGCATATTCCATATCAACAATAAGTTCTTTTTCATTTTCCTCAATTTCAATCCTTTTGGTACAAATTTGAAACATAAAACTGCCGTAGGGAGTATTGTAGAAAGTATGAGTATCCTTTGACAAATCAAAAACCATATGGGTACGGTTATCTCCCTTTTTTATCATTTCAACCAGTCCGGGAAGAACTTTAATTGTATTATCACTTTCCCCGGTATTTTCCTTGTCATACTCCTTATACCGTATAATATGCTTGCCGTTAAAAAACCTATACTCTCCTGTCACGTCTGTAATAATGCTGCCATTATTTTCACGGGTCTTACCCTCAATAAAAACGTTTACTTTTCCCTTCATTACATACTCCGTTTTCTTAGTCTTACCGGAATCAATTTTACTATTTTTTCAACCTAAAAGCAACAGTTTATAAAACTATGGATTTTAACGGTTATAGTATAATTTTGTGATGTTTGGGAAATACTTAGATATCAAATTTATTAGGAGGACATATGAACAGGAAGATATCAGTATTTTTAATAATAATAGGGACTTTAACATATTTAATACAGTTACATACGGCTGCCACCATAAACCTTCAGGAAAATGTAGCAAAAAACATAATACGCTTTCATGTAATAGCAAACAGCGACAGCAAAGAGGACCAGTATCTGAAATACGAGGTAAAAAACGCCCTTATCAAAGCTCTATACCCGAATTTTAAAAATATAAATTCCGTAGAAGAAGCCAGATCAATCATCAAATCCAGCATACCATTAATAGAAGATGTGGCCTCTCAGGTTATAAAAAGCCACGGCTATTCTTATCCGGTTACAGCTTCATTGACAACAAACTATTTTCCTATGAAAGTATATGGAGATTATGCTTTTCCGCCGGGAAAATATGAAGCTTTGCAGGTACGTATAGGAAATGCTCAGGGTCAAAATTGGTGGTGTGTCATGTTCCCTCCCCTATGTTTTGTTGATGAAACCTACAGTATTGTGTCGGAGGATTCGGAAAAAAAATTAGAGTACCTTTTGACAGATGATGAACTTGATTTTATACAAACAAAAAAAATTCCGGTTAAAATCAGATTTAAACTTCTTGATATTCTAAAAAGTATTATAAGCGACAAATAATTTGTATTCATCTTACAGATATGATAAAATAACTTATCCCATAACCATTCTGAATGACAAACTCAAAATTTATGTATCAAATATAATTATAAGGATTAATATTTTATGGGCCAAAATAAATAGTACTTTTTACTTTTATGAAGTTTTGGATTTGGGGAGGATATAATGAATTCCATAGCCGTAAAAGCCTATGCCAAGATTAATCTGGGCCTTGATGTTATTCAAAAACGACCCGACGGTTACCATGATATAAAAACTATCATGCAAACCGTCAATTTATATGATACTGTTTGCATAAAAAAAACAAAATTTCAATCTGTTACCGTTCGGTCCAACCTTAACTATCTGCCTACGGATCAGAGAAACTTAGCCTACAAAGCCGTCCTGTTGTTTCGTGAACTGTATCCTTTTAAAGACGGCCTTAACATATATTTAAACAAACGGATTCCCGTATCGGCCGGCCTGGCAGGGGGCAGTGCGGATGCTGCTGCTACTTTAAAAGGCTTAAACCAACTATATAAGACCGGCTTGTCTTTAGAAGAACTAATGGCTATCGGAGCCAGGCTTGGAGCTGATGTTCCTTTTTGCCTGCTAATGGGGACAGCACTGGCTGAAGGAATCGGAGAAAGATTAAAACCTCTTCCTCCTTTGCCCGATTGCCATATTCTGCTTGTAAAACCTGATATAAGCGTTTCAACCAAATATGTATATGAAAATCTCAGGCTAAATGAAATCGTAAAACATCCGGATATTGAATCAATGCTGGACGCCTTAAAGGAAAAAAATTTATACCGGCTTTCCGCTCTTATAGAAAATATTATGGAAACCGTAACCGCAAGAGAGTATCCGGTTATTGAAAAAATTAAAGAAAAAATGAAAGAAAACGGTGCTCTTTCATCGGTTATGAGCGGAAGCGGACCTACGATTTACGGTATATTTGATAATCAGCTAAAAGCAGAAACGGCATACAATTTCTTTAAATCATCCCAATACGGCAAATATGTCATATTAACTAAACCTTATAATATAAATCAATAAATTTTACCGGGGCTTTGTAAGCCCTTATTTTTCTGCTGTGATGTAAGATTTAATAAAAAAGAGAACAACAACCATGATTTGTATATACACGGACAAACTTATCCGTCTATACCTATACGAAACCATAGCCCTTGTTCTCCCAAAATATTGTCAGACAGATGTATCACCTATATTACTAAATACATTGCTTGACAAGGATTAAATTTATTTATAAATTGATACCCATTTACAGGCTGAGCAAATTAAAGCTGATCTCTCCATTCTTCGAGCTTACTTATAGTTCTGTCCAGAGTGTCCCTGCAAATCTGAGGAAGTGCTCCGCCCCAGGCCTTCTCTGCCAGACTAAAGCCTTTCTTTACAGCTTCAATCATAAGGTCCGCCTTGGCCGGGTCTCCTCCAGCCAGAGCTTTTGCAAAGGAAACTAATCTTTCGGAGGTCTGCTCTATGCCCCAATAGCCGTCTTCGGCAATATCTTTTTGAGCCTGAAGCCTTGTTTCTTCGTCTACCGGTACCTTACCGTCTCTTAACAGGCTATATACATTGCTGGCTCTGTTAAAAGTCTGTCCTTGCTTTGTAAGCATTTTTTCTACCAAATCAATCAGTCTCTGCCTGCTTCTTTCCGCTTCTTCAAGGAGCCGATTTATGGTAGCCTGATCTCTCTGATACGCCCCGGTAACGTTACTTTTTTTCTCATAGACCGCGGCTTCCTCATAATTATTGTCCTTTTTGTTTTGTACCGCCTCTTTTTTTTCTTTTTTCCGTTCGCTGTAATCGTAATAAACTTCGGTACTCTGATAATTTGATATACCTTTAATACTCATTCCCATCCTCCTTTATAATCTTACCGTCCTTGGCTGCGGAGGAAATCATCCCTGATATCTAGGATCAATTTCCTATATCATGTATATCGGAGGATACGGAATATTTCTTAACATACTCTACCTGTTTTTCCTTATTTTTATAAATAAAATTTAACCTGTATAGTATTTTATCATAAATGTACCTGCTTATCTTTCTATGGTAAAGAACAGGTTTATATATTATTATTTGCTTATTTCTTTATAAAGAATTGATTTTATTATAAATCATATCCCTTATATTTTATATAACGGCATCCACCCTTTTTACGATTATCAGCTTATCCCCTTCTTTTACTATATCGTTTTCCAAATCGTTTATTTCCATAATTGTATCCACAGTGGTATGATATTTCTTCGCAATGTTCCACAGGTTATCGCCTTTTTTAACAATATATCCAATAATACCTGGCATAGCCTGAAGTTTTTCCAGATCCAAATCAGCCACTTCAAGATCCGTAATAATAGGCTCGGTAATCTTCTCAAATACTATGGTATTCAGGCTTATCAGGGCTTTGACTTCAATTTCTTCCCCGTCAAGCATCATAACACTTAATTGATCAATATTAGGCCTTACTTCATAATTGCTGCCTGAATTTAAACCTTTAGCCTCTATTACCTGAGAAAACGGAATCGCTCCTTTCAGGGAGCAAAGGGGCATAGAATCGTCTTCCGATATGTATAAAATATTAACGTCAATAACTCCCTCTACCATAAGTTCAGAATCTTTTGGTATAACGTCGTCAAGCTTTATCGATCCGTCACAATGGCAAATTTGAAGAATCTTCGGCTGATTGCCTGGCACACGGATATTATCGGCAATACGGTATTTGCTGTTATTTTTGATAACCAAATTTTCATAGGTGGCATCGCGGAATATAGGGGTAATCTCTTTACTGGGGCTGTAAACGTCACAAAGTATTTCCGGTTCCTGGATATCATAAACCTTAATTGCCATTTCTAAAATAACTTCCAGGTCAATAACTCTTTCTTCACCGTCAGCATCCGGCTTTACTTCTATATTTTTATTTAAAATTTTGAAAGTAATATCTTCAATCATATTTTCATTGCAGCCATTGCAGTCGACAGTTCCTCCGAAAGCCACCTCAGTTTCGTAATATTCAATAGGACTTTCCTCATTTTCGCCGTTATAAAGGAGAAATACCGTAAGTTCCCCTTTAATTGTAAATCTGTCTTCCAAAAGCCTGACTTCGATATTATTTAAACGGACATCGCTAAAGAGTACCGATACCACATTGCTTTTGTTTGTCGGAAGGATCAGCTCATCCTTGATCCTAAAAGTATCCTTTTTATCTATGGCTATATCCGTTATCTCTATCTTCTTGCTAAGATATTGTACGTCGTCAGCCCCCTCCACCATGACTCCGGTTTCCTCATCATAAATTTCCTCTACCGTTACATACAGGCTGACAATAGATTTTACACTTATTTTTCTTGAATTAATCATTTCGGCTGTCAGATCTTCCAAATCCCATTTTACGATCGGATCGTCCTCCGAACAGGCTTGATCCATATTTATTACTTCGTCAAACTGTATTTGCCCCGGTATATTATGTATCGGCCTGGTATCCTCGGAACTGAAATACAGGACATTAAAATCCAGTTCTCCTTTTACTGTAAGTTTTCCGTTCATAGCCTGAATCTCGTGTATTTTTATGTCACCCTGCTGTGTTATAATCCGTTCTATATCCGGTTTGACATCAGGAACATTAAAATCATCATCTAATGTAAGCTGCAGGGTACTCTTACATTTTAATTTATTCATATGAATATTCCTTTTTACTAACTCCACAGGTCTCCCTCCTTAAATTTGGACATAGGATTACATGCCTCTGACATATCATATTCATTCAGGCAGGGATTTATGATTTTGATCGGTAACTTTTTTATTGTATAAATGAGCATTTACGAAAACTGCAGGCGACAGTTACAAAATCTATCAAGCGAATAAGGGCTTATAACAAAAAAAAGCCGAAACCATATTTCAATGGTTTCAGCCACCAGTTTTTATTTTTATCTGCACAAAATAAGTTCAATATCTTTGGTCAAAACATCTGTATAACTATACGACATAGTTCTTGCAGGCATATCGTCATTCCCGGGAGTCGTCACTAAAAAAATGCTTGAATACGTTTCAGATATAATACCAACCGTCTCGTCTATTCTGTGTCTTCCCCTATTAACTCTGACTTTAACTTTCTTCCCCGTATGGCTTTTTACAGCATTTCGTACTTTATTAACATCCGCCTGATTTATCATAATTACTCCTTACTAATGTCTACTCCATAGCCCGGAAAACCGCTATGTGAACATATAAACATTGATACAAAAACATATTTTATGCATCATGAGTATTATAACATAAAATTCATGTTGTTGTCAACTAATTTTCAGACAATTTAAAGCTTATTATAGCTTTTTACCATTAAATATGCACAGTAAATAAAATAAATTTTGTATATTTTTATGGAATAATTAAATATTAGCCTATATTTATGTCTGCCTGTTTTTGGGAATATGCACAAATTCATCAGGTTCCCTGTAATTTGTTTAAGAGAATTTACCGAAATTTCTAATACAATATATGGATGTTAATAAAGTTACTAGTACTAAATGTAGCGATTGCCATAGGGGACATTAATTATGTTTTTTCATTCAAATACAACTTTTTTATCTATAAATTCAATTTTTACGACAATATATGGATAAGATACTCCCTGTGTCACTAAATCATCCTGTGACGGTCCAATCAGATTTGTATCTATATAGATTGCATTGTCGGCAAGAAAGAGTTCTTCTACAGCAATACTGTATCCACCGCTATTTTGCTTTCCATAACCGACCGCAATATACAAATAGTCTTTGTTGGAATAGGTAAGTCTGAAAGGTTTTTCTTTCTTTTCATCAATTATTTCCTTTAACTCCCCCGGTAAATCGGCCTCTTCTACCACAGTAAAATCAAGATCCCTTATTTTCTTTATTTCCGTTTCATCTTTTTTGCAGGCTGTAAATAAAATAGCAGTAATAAAAATTAAAAGAAGCTTTGCCAATATCTTTTGCCTCTTCATCAATACCCTCCATGACAGATGTCTTTTATTCATTTAATATTATGAAGGGTTTGGCAAAAAAATTCATTTTCTTATATTACTCTTGCCTTAAGTTCATCGTTTTCCACATCGACCAGAATGGTTTCTCCTGCCGCTACCTGATCGCTTAAAATCAGTCTGGCACTCAATGTTTCCACATTTTTTTGCAGATAGCGCTTTAACGGCCTTGCCCCATATACCGGATCATAAGCCTGCTTTACGATGTAGTCTTTTGCAGAGTCGGATACTTTAATGGATATATCCTTATCCTTTAGCCGTTTATTTACATCAGCTATCATAAGGTCAATTATACTGCATATGTTATCCATAGTAAGAGGCTTAAACATTATAATTTCATCCAGACGGTTAAGAAATTCCGGCCTGAATGAAGCCTGAAGCTCCTGCATAACCAAAGACTCACATTCCGGACTTATTTCTCCTTTTTCGTTTACCCCCTCAAGCAGGTATCTTGATCCTATATTAGATGTAAGAATTATAATTGTATTCTTAAAATCGACTGTCCTTCCCTGGGAATCGGTTATACGCCCGTCATCCAGTACCTGCAGAAGAATATTGAATACATCCTGATGGGCTTTTTCCACTTCATCAAAAAGTATAACCGAATAAGGCTTTCTTCTGACTGCTTCCGTAAGCTGTCCTCCCTCTTCATAACCTACGTATCCCGGAGGTGCTCCTATCAGCCTTGCCACCGAATGCTTCTCCATATATTCACTCATATCAATCCGTATCATATTTTCTTCATTGTCAAAAAGGCTCTCCGCCAAAGTCTTTGCAAGCTCGGTTTTACCCACACCGGTAGGTCCCAGGAATAAAAATGAGCCGATAGGTTTTTTGGGGTCTTTAATACCTGCTTTGGAACGAAGGATTGCATCCGATACTTTTATAACCGCTTCATCCTGTCCTACCACCCTTCTGTGAAGATGAGAAGGAAGATTAAGCGTTTTATTTCTCTCACTTTCCGTAAGCTTTGTAACCGGTATTCCTGTCCATCTGGACACAATCCTTGCGATTTCTTCCTCGCTTACGCTTTCACGGACCATCCTGTTACCGCCGCTTCTTAATTGCTCCTCTTCTACCTGCAGCTGTTTTTGCAGTTGCGGCAGCCTTCCGTATTTTAATTCTGCTGCTTTGTTTAAATCATAGTGGCGTTCGGCGAGTTCAATTTCTTTATTAATTTCCTCAATTTCTTCTCGAAGCTTTTGAACCTTTTCTATACAGGCCTTTTCACCTTCCCATTTGGCCTTGGCTGATGAGAATTCGTCCTTAAGCTCCGCCAGTTCTTTTTGAAGTTCCTCAAGCCGTTCCATACTTAAGCGGTCGTTTTCTTTTTTTAATGCCGCCTGTTCTATTTCCATTTGCATAATTCTTCTTTGCATATCATCAAGTTCGGTCGGCATAGAGTCAAGCTCTGTCTTAATCAGGGCGCAGGCCTCATCAACCAAATCTATAGCTTTATCCGGAAGAAAGCGGTCTGATATATAGCGGTTAGATAAAACTGCGGCACTAATCAAAGCTCCGTCGGTAATTTTTACCCCGTGAAAGACTTCATACCGTTCTTTTAACCCTCTTAGTATGGATATAGTATCCTCGATTGTCGGCTCGTCAACCAAAACAGGCTGGAACCTTCTTTCCAGGGCAGCATCTTTTTCTATATACTGGCGGTACTCATTGAGGGTTGTTGCTCCTATGCAGTGAAGTTCCCCTCTGGCAAGCATGGGCTTAAGCATATTTCCGGCATCCAGTGCCCCTTCTGTTTTTCCTGCTCCGACAATGGTATGAAGCTCGTCTATAAACAAGATTATTCTTCCTTCGCTCTTTTTAACTTCCTCCAGCACAGCCTTTAAACGTTCTTCAAATTCTCCCCGGTATTTGGCTCCCGCAACCAAAGCTCCCATATCCAGAGCAAAGAGCATTTTGTCTTTTAATGAATGCGGTACATCTCCCTTTACAATTCTTTGGGCCAGCCCTTCGACTACGGCCGTCTTTCCCACACCCGGCTCTCCGATAAGAACCGGATTGTTCTTGGTTTTTCTTGATAATATCCTAATAACATTCCGAATTTCCGCATCTCTTCCGATAACCGGATCAAGCTTTTGCTCTCTGGCCATAGCCACCAGATCATGGCCGTATTTTTCAAGGATGTCATAAGTCGCTTCGGGGTTGTCGCTTAACACCTTTTGATTTCCTCTCACACTTTGCAGGACTTTTAAAAATTCGTCCCGGGTAATATTAAACTCCCGAAACAGTTCCCTAAGATTTTTTCCGGGATATTGCAACATGCTTAAAAAAAGATGTTCCACGGAAACGTAAGCATCTCCCATCCTCTTTGCTTCATCTTCCGCATATATTAAAACTTTATTAAGATCATTGCCGATATAGATTTGTCCCCCGGCTACCTTGGGCCGCCTGTTCAATATGCCCTTTAACTGCGCCAAAAAGACATCGGTATTTATACCCATTTTCTCAAGCAGCTTTTTAATAAGGCTTTCATCCAGGGTAATCAGGCTGTATAACAAATGCTCTACTTCTATTTCCTGATGCCCGTATTCATAAGCCAGCTTTTCACAGTTTTGAACCGCAAGCATTGAATTTTGAGTGAATTTATTGATATTCATAGTCTCCTCCTTATATAACAGTAAAACTAAAATAATCCCTTAAACACAATATTTATATTGCTTGTTCTATTACAACTATAACACCGATGGCAGAAAATTGCAATATTATTTTTTTTATGTAAAATATTTTATATTTTTATTATTTATCCAAATTTGCATTTTATTATTTGATTTTATATTTGTGAATTAAAATTTGAACTTATGAAGCAATCGGATTTTAATAAGCACTTTATGATACTACTTATTTAAACAATGTAGAATATCGTGCCTGCTTCTTTGAAGCAAACAAAAAAAAGTAGGAGAAAGCTAAATAATTAGCTACCTCCTACCCGATCAATAAATATATATACTTAAAAAATCATGAATTGGTCAAATCATTGTCTCTATAATCATTATGCAGCTTATTTTACTCCGCCTTAACTTCTACCAACTCATAACCGGCTTCTTCTATTGCCTTTTTGAATATATCGTCGCCTATTTCCCGGTCAATCTCCACAAAGGCGCATTTTCCTTCCAAATCGGCCTTGGCTGATATAACACCGTCCAGTTCCAGCAATGCATCTTCCACATGTTTTACGCAATGTCCGCAGGACATTCCTTCAATCATCAATTTTTTTCTCATAATAATTCCTCCTTAAATATAGTGTCCTTTCTTATTCTTTTCATCTAACCTTATTTAAAGTATTTATCTGTCCGTTTGTTTCCTGCCTGTTGTCTTAATTTACTACTATGTCACGTCACCCTCCGCAGGAACTTTGGCAGTATTACTTATTATTCCTTGACCGGTTTAAATCTTCTTAAGCGCAGGGCATTGGTTACCACTGATACGGAGCTTAAGCTCATGGCTGCTCCGGCAATCATAGGATTTAACAAAGGTCCTCCAAAAATATGAAGAATACCCATAGCAACCGGTATTCCTATGGTATTGTAAGCAAATGCCCAGAATAAATTCTCTTTAATGTTTCGTATAGTGCTTCTGCTAAGCTGTATTGCCGTCGGCACATCCGTTAAATCACTTCTCATCAATACGATATCCGCAGATTCCATTGCTACATCCGTACCCGATCCTATGGCAATACCGATATCAGCCTGGGCCAGAGCAGGGGCGTCGTTGATTCCGTCTCCCACCATGGCTACTATTCTTCCTTCCGATTGAAGTTTTTTCACTTCCTCGGCTTTATCCTGAGGCAACACCTCCGATAATACCCTGTCTATACCGACCTGTTTAGCTATTGCCTGGGCGGTTTTTCTGTTGTCACCCGTTATCATGGCTACCTTAATGCCCATCCTGTGAAGTTGTTCAATGGCTCTCTTGCTTGTATCCTTAACAGTATCGGCTACGGCAATGATACCGGCTAGGTTTCCCGAAACCGCAATATACATGGGAGTTTTCCCTTCGTCTGCCAATCTGTCTGATAGCTCTTCCCAATTTTCCAGGGCTATTTCTCTGTCTGTCATCAGTTTGCGGTTTCCCAAAAGCACCTGCCTGCCGTCTATGGTTACTTCAATACCATGACCGGGTATGGCTCTAAAGTCTGAGGCGTTCCTAGTCTTAATTCCCATATCTTCGGCATATTTTACTATAGCCTCACCCAGAGGATGTTCAGACCCCTTTTCGGCAGAGGCGGCCATCGAAATAAGTTCCTCTTTGACAATACCGTCGGCAGTATATATATCTGTAACTTTAGGCTTTCCTTCCGTAATGGTTCCGGTCTTGTCAAACACTACGGTATCTACTTTATGGGCTATCTCCAGAGCCTCCCCGCTTTTAATAAGCACACCGTACTCAGCTCCTTTTCCGGTTCCCACCATGATGGCTGTAGGTGTTGCAAGCCCAAGAGCACAAGGACAGGCTATAACCAGCACCGAAATAAAAATTGTTAAAGCAAATATGACACTTTGTTTACCAATAAAATACCATCCCAGCCCCGAAAGAAGAGCTAAAACAATTACTATAGGAACAAAATAGCCCGATATGATATCCGCCATTTTAGCAATAGGCGCTTTAGACCCCTGGGCATCCTCCACCAGCTTGATTATCTGAGATAGAACGGTATCTTTTCCTACTCTGGTTGCTTTATACCGTATACTGCCGTTCTTGTTGATGCTGGCCCCTATAACGGTATCTCCCACTTGCTTTTCTACCGGAATACTTTCTCCGGTCAGCATGGATTCGTCTACGGATGTAATACCGTCTATTACTATGCCGTCCACCGGCACCCTTTCACCGGGTTTTACCACAATAATATCCCCGACTTCAACTTCATCTATGGGAATTTCAACTTCGGTATCATTTCTTATTATAACGGCAGTCTTCGGAGTCAAGCCCATCAGTTTTTTTATTGCTTCCGAAGTTTTTCCCTTGGATACCGTTTCAAAATATTTACCGAGGGTTATCAGCGTAAGAATAACGGCTGCAGATTCAAAATATAACTCATTAGCATAACTGTGGTTGCCACTTATTATTTGAATAACGGCAAATATCCCATATATAACCGCCGCCCCGGTACCGATAGCAATTAAGGAATCCATATTCGGACTGCCCTTAAAAAGGGTTTTTAATCCAACTATATAGTACCTGTATCCGACAGCAACTACAGGAAGTGTAAGTATCAACTGAGCCAGTGCAAAAGCCAGGGGATGCATCATATGGTCAAGAAACCTTGGCAAAGGAAGCCCTATCATATGTCCCATGGAAATATACAACAGAGGTACAGTAAATATAGCTGATATAATAAACCTGACCCATAAAACTCTTTTTTCTTTTTCTTTCTTGTCTTTATCTGTATCTGCCTTTATATCTTCGTCAACAGCCTTATATCCTGCCTTTTCTACCGCCTTTTTGATTTCGGAAACCCTTATTATGGATGAGTCATAGGTAACGGTAAGTTTCTCCGTAGCAAGATTTACATCGGCACCTAATATACCGTCCAGTTTCCTTACGGCCCTTTCAACGGCTTTTGCACAGGCTGCACAGGTCATGCCTTCTATTTTTAACGTTTTTGTAACCGTTTCCGCAATGGCTTTATAGCCTGCTTTTTCAACCGCATTTTGAATTGCGTCGGCAGTGACTTTTCCTTCGTCATACTCTACCGTAAGTTTTTCGGTAGCCAGGTTTACATTTGCATTTGCTATACCGTCCAATTTTCTTACGGCTCTTTCAACAGCTCTGGCGCAAGCTGCACAGGTCATGCCATCTATCTTAAACGATTTTAATGCCATGTCATAACCTCCTTTTATTATTTTCCTGTTATCTTTGATAATATATCAATAATCTCGTCTATTTTTTCATTGCCTTTGTTATTCTCAAAGGCTTCTTTTACACAATGGTACATATGCTGCTTTAATATCAAAAGATTAGCTTTCTTTAGCAGAGCCTGTGTAGCTATAATCTGATTGGAAACATCTACACAATATCTCCCTTCTTCAATCATGCTAATTATAGCTTCTATTTGCCCTCTGGCTGTTTTTAAGGCAAGCATAGCTTTTTTCTTTTCATTGTTCATAATAATAACTGACAGCCATTAGTCCGGCTGTATACTTACTCCTTTCCTGATAAATTTATGTAATATATATAAATTAAACCTTACCCCTCCCCTATGGGGGTGGGATATAAGCTAGAATATATCTTTTAAACCTGTTTGTCAATATTTTTATTTTAATATTTAAGCTTTTTCATATTCTTAATTACAATCAAAAATTTTAAAATATTACCTTAAGAATAATTCCTGCATATTTTAAGCATTATTTATAATGGATAATAATTCATACAAGGAGGATCTCTATATGAATGAAAAAAAATATATTTGTCCCATATGTAACAGCGATAAACTTTTCCTAAAACATGAAGCAAGTTATGTATATTCATATAAAATTGACTCTGACGCACCGGGAATTAAAAATACCACGACTTTCTCCCCTTACCTTTATGACAGAAGAGAACAGACATCTTCCCGAGAATACCTTGAATGCGACAACTGCAAGACCCGATATTCCGGTGAAATGCTTTATAAATTTTTAAAATAATAAACAATTGAATTATTGCCTTACCTGCATTATAATTACTTTTTATAATTAACGTATTACCGTATTGACAAAATAATTTTTAAGGAGAATTTAAATGAAAAAGCATATAAAAGCCCTTCGTTTTGCCTTCCCATATACAATTCCCGTATTGTCAGGATATATGGTTTTAGGTGCGGCGTTTGGCGTACTAATGAGCAGGCAGGGGATTCCTCTATTTTGGATTGCTTTTTCAAGCATATTTGTCTATGCCGGATCTATGCAATTTGTTTCCGTCGCCTTGCTGTCAGCCGGATTTGATTATCCGGGTGTTTTTTTAATGACACTGATTATAAACGCAAGACACTTGTTTTACGGCATATCATTTCTGCAAAAGTACAAAAATAAGGGAAAATTAAAACCTTATCTGGTTCTGTCTTTAACGGACGAAACCTTTTCCCTGCTGTGCAATATAGAACCACCCGCCGAGGTTTTACCAAAATGGTTTTATTTTTACATATCCTTGTTAAACCACATATATTGGGTCTTAGGTTCCCTTATAGGGGGAATTTTAGGCTCTTTGTTAAAACTTGAAACCAATGGTCTGGAGTTTGTACTTACCGCTTTATTTATAGTGATATTTATAGATCAGTGGAAAAGTGCCAAAAATCATTTACCGGCTGTTATAGGTATTTTAAGTGCAAGTGCCTGTAGAATAATTTTCGGTTCATCCGATTTTATAATCCCTTCAATGGCTGTAACTTTGCTTCTTTTAACTCTACTAAAAAAGCCTCTTGAAAGGAGGCCAATAAAATGAGTTATAACTTTAGCGAATTATTTTTGTTTTTTGGGATTATAAGCCTAGGGACTATTATTACAAGAGCCCTTCCTTTTCTTATTTTCCCGGAAAATAAAAAAATACCTAAATACATAAAATACCTTTCCGATGTTTTACCCTATACAGCCATAGGTATACTGGTTGTATACTGCCTTAAAGATGTTTCTTTTACAACTTCCCCTTTTGGCCTGCCTGAATTAATAAGCGTTGCGGCTGTAGTTATATTACATATTGTAAAAAACAACACTCTTATTAGTATAGGCATCGGAACAATACTTTATATGATACTGATTAATTTTGTATTCTGATTACTTTCTTACTTTAAAAAAATAAGCCGTCCCTGATATTAAGTCATCATCATACTTAATATTCATCGGGCGGCCTGTATTTTAGTATATTATTAATTTGAATTATAAAATTGTATCTATGGATAAATTATGCTCTTTTGACAAATCAATAAATGTATCTCCACATCGGATAACAGGCTTTGATAAAGCAAATTTATTAATCATTACAACTTCTCCTTCCCGACCGTCGCTTAGACGCACCTTATTGTGGAGATAACATTGCATTATTCTTTCCAAAAATACCATTAAATAACCGGGATCAAATTTTATAAAGCCTTCTTTTTCAAAACTTTCAACTACGTCAAAGGGGCATATGGCTTTCCTGTATATACGGTTTGACGTCATAGCATCGTATACATCAGCAATAGCCACAATTTTTGAAAAATTATCAATCTGTCCGCTCTTGAAGCCGTTTGGATAACCGGATCCGTCACATCTTTCATGATGCATCAGGGCGGCATATTTGATGCGGACATCAATGTCCATATTTTTCAGTACCTGAAAGCCTTTGATAGTGTGAAGCTTTACCTCTTCATATTCGTCTTTGGTCAACTTACCTGCTTTTGCAATAATTTCCCTTGGTACAAGCATCTTTCCGATATCATGAAAAAGACCGGCCAGTGTGACTATCCTCGTTTCTTCTTTGGACATTTTTAGCCAACCGGCAAAAACACTGCATATAAGGGAAACGTTCAGACTATGAACAAAAGTCATGTCATCATAATCTCTAATCCCATGCAACATTTCAAATATATGTATACCGCTTCTGCCTTCGTTAAGAATTCGGTCGGTTTCCTTAAGAAGGTTATCTATATCTACTTCGCTTTCACCATTTGCCATTTTATAAAAGTTATTTTCAATTTCAGATATGGTTTCGACATATGTACGATTAAATTTTTTAAATTCCGGTGTATTACGAAGCTTTTCAAGATAGGATTCTTCCTGGTTGTTAATTTCAATCGGGTCCCGTTTATAAACCGATAAACCACTTATATTATAAAAGCGAAGCTTTGTTATCATCCTTTCATCAAGTCTTGTACCTTTTGTAATAATAAGCTGGTCATTTGAGGTATAAACATCGGCTGCTACTATCATACCGCTTACCGCTTGATCTGTTCTTATTCTAATAGCTTCCACTATCTATCACCCCGATTTTATCATTTGCAAATTACCTGTAAATAAGTATACATATAAATACTAATATTTACAATAGGATTAATAAATATTGTGGATAATTCTATATTACACTGAAATTTTTTATCTATATTTAACATAAAATATGAATAATTTTTATAAATTAATTATAATATCATATAGTTCTTCCACAGTTGCCGCAATATAATCCGCGCCGGCTTCTTCCAACTCTTTCCTGCTGCCAAAACCGTATAAAACTCCGATTGAAGCAATGCCTACGGCCTTTGCTCCCAATATATCGTATTTACGGTCTCCCACCATGACTGTCCTGTCCAAATCTGTTATTGCATTCTTCTCCAAGGCATATCTTATAACCGCTTCCTTGTCTGCCCTGCTGCTGTCAAATGTGGCTCCGCAAATATCGTCAAAATAATGTTCCAGATGAAAACTTTGAAGTATTTTAACGGCATATTCTTCAGGCTTTGATGTAGCAACAATAAGATACTTTCCTGCCTGTTTTAATTTAGTCAACAGACTTTCCATACCATTGTAAAGTTTGTTTTGATATATACCTTTTTCTGCATAATATTTTCTGTACTCGGCAGTTGCTTCCTCGGCTTCATCTCTGCTAAATCCGTAATATTCCATAAATCCTTCTCTTAATGGAGGTCCTATATGCTTAGTCAAACTGTCTAAATCTTCAACAAAAATATTCATGGCCCGTAATGCATATTGAATTGATTTTGTTATGCCTTCTTTAGGATTAGTAATAGTTCCGTCCAAGTCCATCAAAATGTAGTCCATATATCTTTCCTTTCATGCCTGTTTTATTTCGAGTATAAATTCAAAATGCTATTATTCAGGCTTTCTAACCTGTTTAATACTTTTTTCTACTTTCTTTCTCGGGATCATAATCTGGTGCCCGCATCCCAGACATTTTAGCCTAAAATCCATGCCTGTCCTCAAAATTTCCCATTCATAACTTCCACAAGGATGGGGCTTTTTTAATTTTATTATCTCACCTACATTGAGATCCATTCTTGTCCCTCCCGTTATTTTCTAATCAATATTAGTATCCATAGTATACCATAACCGTCATAAAAATGAAAATCTATTTCCTGTCTGTCGCAAATATAAAAATGAGCAAAACAATTCGCTCCTTTCATTAAAAGGAGCGAATTGTCTTATCTATGTTAAGCAGCCGAATATTTCTGGTATGGTATCAAGGCAGTAATCTGTATGCGCTTGGTAAAATGTGAAAGGGATTCGGTTGCGAATAATCAATGATATGTATACATATCTGATCTTATTTCCCTTTCCAGATTACTGCACTGTATACCAAGTTACTTACTATATTATACTCTTTTTAATCATAAATGGTGACTTATACAAAAATAAATCAAGCCATCATTTATATATTAATTATTCTTCTCCCAGTCTATTAAGAAGCTCTTTACGCTGATTTTCATAACCCGGTTTTCCGAGAAGAGCAAACATATTTGATTTATAGCTTTCTACTCCCGGCTGGTCAAAAGGATTTACTCCCAAAAGATAACCGCTGATACCGCATGCAAATTCAAAGAAGTAGAATAACTGGCCAAGATAATATTCATTTTGCTCCGGCACGTTGACCATCAAATTGGGTACATTGCCGTCCGTATGAGCAAGCAAAGTTCCTTTCATGGCACTCTTGTTTATAAAGTCGACACTTTTTCCTGCCAGATAATTCAGGCCGTCCAAATCTACCTCTTCTTCTTCAAGTATAATTTCAGCCGAGGGTTTTTCCACATTTACTACGGTTTCAAATATAATACGCTGGCCATCCTGGATATACTGACCCATGGAATGTAAATCCGTGGTGAAATCCACCGATGCCGGGTATATCCCCTTTTGATCCTTGCCTTCACTTTCTCCAAAGAGCTGTTTCCACCATTCGGACACATAATGAAGGGAAGGTTCATAATTAACCAATATTTCTATGTTCTTACCTTTTCTAAGAAGAATATTTCTTACGGCAGCATAAAGTAAAGAATCATTTTCTTCAAAAGGAGCCTCCAGGCAGTGCTTTCTCATGCCGGCTGCCCCTTCCATAAGTTTGCTTATATCAGCACCGCTTACAGCTATAGGAAGCAGTCCAACCGCAGTAAGTACCGAATAGCGTCCTCCTATGTCATCCGGTACGACAAAGGTCTCATATCCTTCTGCGGTAGCAAGATTTTTTAATGCACCCTTTGCCTTATCAGTTGTGGCATAAATTCTTTTTGCGGCTTCTTCCTTTCCGTACTTGTCAATCAGCATTTTCTTAAAAACACGGAATGCTATAGCCGGTTCTGTCGTGGTTCCCGACTTACTGATTACATTTATGGAAAAATCCCTGTCACCTATTACATCTTTAAGATGACTCATATAGGTACTGCTGATATTGTTACCGACAAAATATATTTCAGGAGTCTTTCTGATTTCTTTTGAAACACTGTTATAAAAACTATGCCTTAAGAATTCTATAGCAGCCCTTGCGCCCAGATAAGAGCCTCCGATACCTATAACAAGCAGCACATCTGAATCATTCTTGATTTTTTCTGCGGCTTTTTGAATACGGTCAAACTCTTCTTTATCATAATTAACGGGAAGATCAATCCAACCCAGAAAGTCCGAGCCTTGACCTGTACCTTTAATAAGTTGTTCTTTTGCCAAATTTACAGCTTCTTTCATCATATCAATTTCAGCCGGGCGAATAAACTTATTTGCCGAAAGATAATTGAAGCTGACCTTTTTTGTCATATGTCCCCACTCCTTATATTTTTTAATATAATAACAAACCGGATCTAAAGATTCAATCTTTTGTATGTTCTCAAATATAATAAATGATAATATAATACAGCTTTAATCTCAAGCAAAAAATTCCCTTAAAACATCCTCAATAAGTTTTTCTTCTTCCGGGGACATATTCATAAATAATTTACTCTCATACTTTTCATTATCTTTATCTGCGGCTTCTTCCTTATCCGCAGCTATTTCTTCAATGCTGTCTTTAATTTGTTTTTCCTCCGCAGCAAAATTATCCTCCTTAAACGGTTTTTCGCCGGCTTTAACGGTATCATCTGTATACATATCTTCTTTAAGACCTTGTAAATCATCTCTTAAATCATTTATAGATTTTTCTTTCTCTTCTTTCTCCTTGTATCTTAACTCGTTTTGACGCTGCTTTTCTTCAGCCTTCTTTATCAATTCCTCTCTGCGGCGCATAAGAGCTTCTCTCTCTTCCCTGAGCCTGCGAAGCTCTTCTTCTCTGCGTTTAGCCGCAAGCATTTTTCTTTCTTCCTGCAGTCTTCTTTCTTCTTCTTTTCTGGCTTCTTCCAATTTACGTTTTTCTTCTTCTTTTCGTAGTGCTTCCAGCCGTTTTTCTTCCTTCTTTCTTCTTCTAGCCTCTTTTCGGCTTATTTTTTCGCTGCGTTTGTCAGCTTCCTTGTCCGCTTTTGAATCCTTTAACCCAACCGCATTAAGGAAATCCTTTCTGTATTGCTCCAATTTTTCAGGTTGGGTAAGTTCATGTTCCATTCTAACTTTACAGAAATTCTCAAGGTAATCCAGAAGATTTAATCGTATTACCTGTTTTTTTACCGGCAAATTTATCATTTTATCCACAAAAATTAAAACTGCGCCTGCTAAAATACCCACAGCCCCTGTGTATAAAATGTTCTCACGATCCACATCGTAAATAACCCCGAAAACAGCACTAATCGGAATGATTAAGAAGTTAAGATATAAGACTTGTCCACTTAAGTTTTCCCATGTGGATAATAATAATCCACAAAATCTATACTTTGTCATGCTTTTATCCACAAAAGTATCCACATTATTCACACCGATATTAAGTTTATAACAGGTTTCAAATTTCATTTTCATGTGCTTTAATAATTTATTCTTAGTAGTCCCCAGCTTGTCCGACTGTTTTACCAAATATATGTAAACTATATCCAAAATTAAACGGAGGACAATACCCAGACCGCATAAGCCAGAAAAACCATAGATAATATAATTTTTGTCATAAAACTCCCGAATCATAAAAACCCCTCTCTTTTCCATAATTTTACATATATTATAGCTTGTATAAAGCTGTTTGAAAAGAGAGGGATAAAAGAATCGGTAGACATAAACCTATATTAAATTTTATAAAACGATTTCATATTATAAATTTATTATTATTTTTTCAAAATACAACAATTTTCTTTTACCGGTCCGGTTCCAAATCAGGTAAACTGATATAAGTGTCCATTCCGTCATCTGCTATATCAATAGTATAGCTTTTTGTCTGATATCCTTGCTTTATAAATGTCAGAACATGTCTTCCTATAACCTTTTGGAAGCTTCCGGGTGAAACTCCTTTATATTCTCCGTTAAGATAAACCGAAACCCCTTTCGGATTCTGAATATAAATAAGATGCTCTTTATCGACAATGGGGTCCTCATCCGAAGTTTCATCAACCGGTATTTCTATGGTTTCAGCATCATCTTCCCCTGAACTTTGCTCCCTGTCCCAATTATTATATTCAATATAATCTGATTCATCTGTATTACTTCCCGGGATTTCTACAACACTTACGCTTTCCCTGCTCTTAAGTTCCGGAAGAATTATCTGAACTTTCTTTTCCGATTGATCTACTTTAAGGCTGCCGCGATAAGTAGCATATCCTCCTAAAGATACCTCTATTTTATGCTCTCCGTACATAAGCTTAACCGGACTTGCATATAAAGTCAGCTTTCCGTCTATAAACAGATCCGCCCCTAAAGGTGAAATTTCAAACACAATTTGTCCGTATCCCGGCCCCAGGTCTCCAAGGGATACTACCGTTTCTTCATTACGGTTAACGGTAACATTTTTTGTCCCGCTGTATGCCCCGTTTTCGGCAGTCAGATTATAATTCCCTTCACGAACAGTTACAATCATATTTTCAGTAATTTTTTGAACTGCTTCATAGCCTATTGTTACACTGCCTCCCAAAAAGGCGTCACAATCAATCAATCTTACCGTTCCGTGCCCTTTTATTACTTTTACAGACCATACGATTTCATCAATGCCTCTTACAGTCAATACGTCCTGTTCTGTAATATCTTCAAGACTTATAAATACATCATTATCTGTCACAATTGGGGATTCATATGTATACTTTTTGCTTGCTATTTTTATAGTCTTATCTGAAGAATCTATAAGCATATTATTAACCCCTATATATTCCCAGGCTTTTAAAGACGGCTGCAAAGCCAAAATCTTGTTTTTACTGCTTTGACAGGCAATATCAACAATTTGGCCCATCTCAAGCTGGCCTGCGGTTATAGGCTGGCCGTATTTGTCGGTAATATTTGATCCGCCTGTATAATATAAAACTATTTCTTCTTTTTTGTCTATATCAAATAATTTTATAGACTTATCCGATGTATTAACCTCTAACACAAGGGCAGTTATATTTTTGTCCGCTTGATTATATATAGAGGAATTTTCTTCTTTTGTAGCCGGATTGCTGATTGTCTGTCTTAGCACAGACTTTTTACTTTTTCCGGTTTCCATTAAAGCAATAAATAAAACAAAAGTAAAAAAAGACAGACCGATTAGCAGGCTCATAATCGGCCCGATTTTAATCATGGATTTTTTATTTTTGCCTCTTACATTATTCATTATGGTACCCTCGATCTATATTATCCTATGCATAATAATTTAATAGGTATTATAATTATATCTTAATAATCTGTCTCATACAATCCCTTCAACTTACCCATATTAAAGAATACTTTCCAATTTTCGCAAAAATACAATTCTCTTTGAATTTTGCTCCCCAACACTGCTTAGTTTATTTATATTTCTATCCGATACCCAAACCTTCTTGCCGTTAAAATAAAAATTCGTTATCTTCCAGAATTTTTCCGGATATAATAAAAGAATATATAAAATCCTAAGTTCTCCTTTAGAAATAGGCCGAATCCGGTCATAAGATTCTATTATATTATTTCCATATAAAATATCCCAATCGTTTTTTTCCATAACTTTTCTAATAAATTGGTATAAGTCAGCTATCTGCAACCCAATTCTGGCTTTTTCAAAATTGGTTGTGGCCATTGATTTACTCCACTCGGGGGATATATCGGCAGCCGATATGGATTGATTGTTCATCCATCCTGAAGGACTTGCCTTAGATAAGGCTTCTCCTTTGCTTTTTAACATAATTATATTGTGGTAATTGTAATTGCCGTGTGATACCGACCGATTTTTCACAGCCTCGTCCATAAGTTCCCGGTAAGAAGAATCAGCAAGCTTTTTTGCCGCCTCAATACCCTGGGCATAAAATTCCTCATAATAATTCAAAAAAAGAAGATCAAACTCATTCTTTTGGCGTTTGTCCCGGATATATCCTCTGACACGCTTAAGCTCTCTGTTTCGTTTTTCAAAAGTTTCCTGCAGGTTACTTTCAATATTATGCTCAATTTGCTCAGCGGTAAAATCCACACCGTTTAATATGCTGTGAATCTTTGCAAGGTTGGCAGATGCCATCTCCACCTGAGAAAGCTCTTTAAGGTTGCATTCCTCACCCCAAAACCAGTTCTTAACTATGTAACGGCACCCGGATTGGTCCTCTGCTATAATGTCATCATCTATAGTTTTGACATACAAATCAATATTATGAAATCCGTGCATATAAAGATGTTCTTTAACAGTATGTTCGAACATTGCACGGTTCCTTGAACCTTCATAGCATTTAAATAATTTAAGGCCGCAATCGGTTTCAAGCAAGTAGGCGCCCCTTGCCCTATATATGTTATACACCTTTAAAGGATATTTCTTTAATGCCTCATGACATTTTTCTTCCACAGCAAATCCACCCCCGCAAACTGATAATATCCGTCTACTAATATTATGATATGTCTAATAAATTCATGAATAAAACAAATAATTTTACCGGATAAACTCTAAAAAATTTTATTTTAATTAATTAATCCTAAGGGATGCATACGGTTAAAAAAATTCAAAATACGAGATTTATACCCGGAAATACGAATTTGTACCGGAAAACTTTAATGGCAGTTAACTTAAGCACAATAATAAACTAAAAAAATGTCACAGCCTGTATTTAAAAGACATATTAGCCAAATACAAGCCATGACATTTCTCAGCTCAAACTTAATATTTACGCTCCTATATATTTTAGCTTATATATTTTAGCTTAAAGCCTCTTTATTTACCGCCCATATTTTTAGCCATATTAAGCAGTGTTTCCTTATCATTTAGAGACGGGTCCTCAATTACGGCTTCCAATAATTGATTTAAGATAACTCCCATTTCCTTCCCCGGCTTAAAACCTGCTTTTATGAGATCCTTTCCGCTTATATTCAATTCTTTGAGACTGACACACTCGTTTTTTGATACTATTTCGGTATAAAGTTTTTTTGCTTCTTCAAGTTCTTTTAACATATCATCAATGATGTCCGGATTTTTTCCGCATATATCAGCATACATCACTTCAATCAAAAGCGGCATATACTCTTTTCCGACCTTTGATGTGGCTTTTCTTATTCCTTTAGGGGTAAGAGAAAAACGGTAATCGTGCCATCTGATAAGATGAACCACCGCTTCCAATGTGTCGTTGTCAAATTTCAAATTTTTCATTATTCTTTTGGCGGTCTCAGCCCCTTTTTCCTGGTGACCGTGGAAATGGTGCTGACCGTCCTCACCTACGGTTATTGTACCGGGTTTTTCAATGTCATGAAGCAGCATAGTCCAGCGAAGTATAGTCCTCTCCCTGGGAGCAAACCGGTTTTCTCTTATTTTTCCCGCCACAGCACTTACGGTTTTTATGGTATGCTCTCCGACAGAATAAATATGATGGATATTGTTTTGGGGTGTTTCCATCATCCGGTCAAATTCGGGAATAATTATTTTGCTGATACCAAGTTCGTACAAGAGTCCAAGCCTGTCAGGATTGTCAGATACCAGCAGTTTGGTTAATTCCGTTCTTATCCGTTCAGCACTGATGTTTTTAAGTAAAATCGCTTTCTCTTTAATGGCTTCTTTTGTATTTTCTTCTATCTGAAAACCCAATTGTGCGCTAAACCGCACTGCCCGCAATATCCTTAAGGCGTCCTCTTCAAACCTTTCAGAAGCATTGCCTACGCATCTGATAACTGCATTTTTTAAATCCTCCATGCCTCCGAACAAATCCACAATTCCGCTATGGGGATTATATGCCATGGCATTAATCGTAAAATCTCTTCTCTTTAAATCTTCTTCAAGTTTTGAAGTAAAGGATACTTCCTTCGGATGACGGTAATCTTCGTATTTTCCGTCAATACGGTAGGTGGTAACCTCATAATGGTCCTTATCCAGAAGAACCGTAACCGTACCGTGCATTATGCCGGTATCTACGGTTCTTCTGAATAGTTTTTTTATCTCCTGGGGCTTGGCTGACGTTGTTATATCCCAGTCTTCCGGATCTTTTCCCAGGATCATATCACGAACGCATCCACCGACGGCATAAGCTTCGTATCCATGCTCGTTTAAGGTATTTATAATATAATGGACTTTTTCGGGAATACGAAATTCCATGGTTACCTCCCTATAAGTGCTTAGAAATAACGTATCAAAACATAAAGGGCTATAGCTTTCTAGGAAGCCATTATTAGTAAGCCTTGCCCCAATAAGCCATAACTTTTGCGGGCTTTCCACAGCATACGCAATGGTCGTCTAAATGTTCCTGCTCAAAAGGCATGCAGCGGGAAGTAGCACCGGTTTTCTCCTTAATGGTATTTTCACAGGCCTCATCCATGCACCACATAGCCTTGATAAATCCCGGTTTCTCGTTAATGATCTGTTCAAACTCTTCCATATTCCTTGCAACATAAGTATGAGCATCCCTGTGTGCCCTTGCCCTTTCAAGCATATCTGACTGCATCTTTTCAAGCACTTCTGCAGCCTTGCTTTCTATTTCATCAAGTGAAACAAATATTTTTTCTCTGGTGTCCCTTCTTACTATAACTGCCTGATTTGCCTGAATATCTTTCGGTCCTATTTCTATTCTTATAGGTATTCCGCGCATTTCCTGCTCACTGAATTTCCAGCCGGGGCTCTTGTCGGAATCATCCACTTTGACTTTAAAGTCCTTTCCCAGTCTGTCTTTAAGTTCATAAGCCTTATCAAGGACACCCTCTTTTTTCTGGTTAATAGGTATAATCATAATCTGGACAGGTGCAATTTTCGGAGGAAGCACCAGGCCGCTGTTGTCACCGTGAACCATTATAATAGCACCTATTATTCTTGTTGACATACCCCAGGATGTCTGATGTACATACTGCAATTGGTTGTTTTTATCCGTATATTGAATATCAAAGGCTCTTGCAAAGCCGTCTCCGAAGTTATGGCTGGTACCCGACTGCAATGCCTTGCCGTCATGCATCAGGGCTTCAATTGTATAGGTTTCCTTTGCTCCCGCAAATTTCTCTTTTTCGGATTTTTTACCCTTTATCATAGGAATAGCCAGTACGTTCTCACAAAAATCCGCATAAACATTCAGCATCTGGATGGTTCTTTCCTGGGCTTCTTCTGCAGTTGCATGGGCGGTATGTCCCTCCTGCCATAAAAACTCCATGGAACGTAAGAAAGGCCTTGTGGTCTTTTCCCATCTTACTACGGAACACCATTGGTTATATAATTTAGGCAGATCCCGGTATGATTGAATTATATTTGAGTAAAATTCACAGAACAAAGTCTCGGATGTGGGCCGAACGCATAATCTCTCTTGAAGAGGTTCAGCTCCTCCGTGAGTAACCCAGGCAACTTCCGGTGCAAAACCCTCCACATGATCTTTTTCTTTCTGAAGCAGGCTTTCAGGTATAAACATAGGCATATAGACATTTTCCACACCGGTCTTTTTAAATTCCGCATCCAACTGCCTTTGGATATTTTCCCATATGGCATATCCGTACGGACGAAGAATCATGCAGCCTCTTACGCTGGAATACTCGACCAGTTCGGCTTTTTTTACTACGTCCGTATACCACTGGGCAAAATCCTCTTCCATTGAAGTTATTTCTTCAACCAATTTCTTTTCTTCTGCCATAATTTTCTCTCCTTTGATTTATTTCAAATTTTATTATCCTCCATACATCAATGCTTATAATTTTATGTAATAAAAAAAGCCCTTCATCCCGCAAGGGACCGAAAGACTCGGCGGTACCACCCTTATTAGCATAATTATATGCTCTCTCTTTACCGTTAACGCCGGTTCTACGTTGTACTTGGGGATTCAAATCCTTTCGTACAAGGCTCCGAGGCCGGTTCGAAAACCATTGCATAAGAAGCTCACACCAATTGCTTCTCTCTCTGAAATGCATGTATTTTCTACTTTTCCTCTTCAACGCCGGTTTAATGTACTTAATTTTATTCCAGTTTTGCCCCTTTGTCAAGGGTATAAGACATGGGCTCCTTTTCATTCTGCATTCTTATTACCGTAATGATAATTATTAAGCCTATGGGCCCTAATATAAAGCCTGCTACTCCGAACAATTTTAAGCCTATATACATAGAAATCAAGGTATACAAAGGTTTTATCCCGATTCTGCTTCCGATCAGCTTGGGTTCCAAAACTTCACGAATGATTTGACAGATAAGATATGTTGTTATCAAAACAGCCGCAGCATAAATATTACCGTTTATTAATGTAATTATACTCCAAGGTATAAGTATCATACCGGTACCAAGAACGGGAAGGGCATCAAGCAAAGCGACCCCAAGCCCCAACAGCAAAGCATACTCATTTTTTATTAATATAAGTCCCGTTGTAATACATACCGCAACCAGTGCCATTATAAGAAGCTGTGATCTGAAATAAGCCGTTCCTGCATCGGCCAGCCTTGCGGTTACTTTGGTTAAATCTCGATATATATCCGTATTTTTATATTTGCTTTTAATCTCAGGCACTTCCTTGATAATCAAAGCAGCCGATATAAATATAATCAGTAGGATTCCAACAAAACCAACCGCTCCTATAACAATATAAAATGTTCGGGTGGTAATACCGGGGATAACATCCGTCTTTACCTTATCCACTATCCTTAGCATATGTTCATCTACGACTTTACGAACACTGCCTGCAGCCAAACCGAACACCTCATCGCAACTGTTGCAGATATTATCAAGTTTACCCGCCAGAATGCTTAAGTAAGCCGGTATGTTTCTGAAAAAATTAATGGCTTGCTTTATAAAAATATTTCCAATATAAAACAATGCGACAGATAACAGTACAAACAGTGCAATTAAAGAAACCGAACCAGCGACAATTCTAGGTATTTTAACTTTATTATATAAAAATTCGGTAACAGGCCTTACGATCCAACTTAATATATATGCAACGATAAAAGGTAAAATAAGAGGCAAAATAAAGCGGAAACCCAAATACACACCCAGTACAATAATTGCAAGATTTATAAAAAATCTTGTTCTATCATTCATTCCCTCCCATAATTTCATATTATCACCCCTTAACGGATACTAACGGTAAAAGAGAAATATAAAATTTTAATTTCTCTTTTATCATTAGTTTTTGTTATAAGTTTTTTTATATCCTCGGGGATAATTTGAAATAAAAAGGGAATATTAACTTAATCAGAATTTATTTGAGTAATTTGCTTATTGTTTCATTAACTTAATTTACCGTTCTGATTAATATTTAGTCCTTTACAATTTCTATCTGAACAAAACATGCCTTCAAACCAGGCAAATTTTTTATATTATCAAAATTATCTACAATTATATAACTATCGTCCTGCCGTTTAACTTTTATAATTATATCCTTGTCATAAAAAACGGGCGTTTTATTATTTTCTAAAGCAAGCGTATTTTCATTTTCGGCGGAAATAAAAGAACCTGCTTTCTGATTATCATCAAATTTCAGACGGTTTGGAGATACCAGCATTTTCGGCCTATACTGGGGATTTTCATAAAAGGCTTTGGCTTCTTCCATTATTATATCGGCAATTGTCTGAGGATCGCAGTATGTGCTGTCTATAACAAGATCATAATTCGAAAAATCCATATAATTCAAATTATAAATATCTTTATAACGTATGCTTTCTGTTTTTGCCCTCTCTGCAATCAGCCTTTTTGCTTCTTCAACCGACGAATATTTTTCGACCGCTCCTCTTTGGTCATTCATTATACGTTCGGCCGCCACATCAAGACTTACGGAAACAAAAACTTTAAATGAATGCTCAACAAAATGCCATGCAAGCCTTGAATCAAAAATAATGTTTTTATCTTTGTTTTCCCTGGAAATCCTGGCAGTTTCATCATCAATCATATGATCATATTTTCGGTCGCTCATCATAAGCTGATTAAGCTCAAGGGTACTTAAGTTCATCTGTCTTGCAAGCTCTCTTTGAATTTTTCCTGTCGAGTATACCTCAAAATTGTATTTTTCGCTAAGCAGCCTGGCTACAGTGGATTTCCCACTTCCCAAATTGCCTGTTATTGTAATATGCATAAGCTTACCTTCCTTTTAGTTAAAATTCATTAATGTATTATATATAAATTCTTTATAAAATACAACATACAGTCAAATCCATTTTACTATTGCATAGATGTGCAAAAATTTTGCTACTCTGCCGGACTTAAATATGCATGAAAAACTTTTCTAAGAGCTTTTAATTCTATCATCTGTATTCTATATGTAACTTAAATTCTATTTTTAATTTTAATAGCATCTAAATTATAAAAAATAATAACTTCTAAGTCAGTAAAAAATAAGAGCCGAAAGGCATTTTATTTAATTTAACTTTCGGCTTCTTAACTTTCTAATTCATTGTAACCAGATCGGCTTTAAGCATTTCTACCTCATCTTTATCATGGGTAATTATTATAACCGTCTTTCCTTCCGTCATTTTTTTAACATAGCCTATAACCTGTTTTTTTAACTCAAAATCCAATCCTTTAAAGGGTTCATCCATTATCAGCACATCATATTCCGCTAAAAGAGCCCTTACTATGGCTACCCTTCTTCTCATTCCTCCGCTTAAGGAAGAAACCGGTTTCTTCTCATAATCCGTCAGACCAATTTTATTTAAATTCTTATGAATATAATCCTCAGTAAAATCTTTGCGGCAGACCAGAAAAATATTTTTGACAGCATCCCAATGCTCAATAAGCCGGTCTTCCTGGAAAACCGCCGATATTTTTTTGCCTTGAAGCCCTTCAATATGCCCGGAATCGGCTTTTTGGAGGCCCATCATTATATTGGCAAGAGTCGTTTTTCCTTTCCCAGAGGCTCCCATGAGGCAGGTTATTTTTCCGTTTTTAAATGCCATGGAAACATTGTTAAGAACCTGTTGTCCATTGAAACTTTTATTTAAATTAACTACCTTTATATCCATGGTCCGCCCCTTTCTTAAGGTTTATTTGCATACTTTTTATCATGCCCGTAGTTTCCGATAAGTTTAACTACAATCTTTTCAAACAATACGCTTATTATAATTATAACAGTCGTCCAGGCAAAAAGCTCCTTTATCATCAGATAAAGCTTAGCTTCATATAAGTTTAAGCCTATGGAATTGGCAGGCCTTCCGATAACTTCCGCTGCTATACCCGATTTAAAACTAAATCCGAGTCCTACCGAAACAGCGGATTTTAAAAATGGCAAAAGGGCAGGTAAATATATGGCCTTTATCCGTTTCCATCCGCTCAACCTAAATACCTTTGCCATCTCAAGCAGTTTTATATCGGTACTTTTTAATCCATATAAAAGATTGGAAAAAGATATAGGCAATACCATTAAAAAGGCAATCAATACAGAAAGATTTTTAGAACTTATCCATACCAGAGCCAAGATTATAAACGAAGCAACAGGAGTTGACTTGATTATTTTCATTAATGGCGATATCAGTTCATATATAAGCTTACTTTTATAAGAAATCACCGCCAAAACAGCTCCCGAAACAATTCCAAGAAGAAAGCCGATAAAAATTCGTATAAATGAATTAAGAATACTAAGCCAAAATACCTGTTTTGCAGCTAAATCAATTATAGAAAGAAGCACTGAAAAAGGAGAGGGCAAAAACAGTTCCTGGTTAATTATTCTGCAGGCCGCTTCCCATATGAATATCCAAAAAATAAATACAAAAAATCTAATGACAAGTTTATTAATATGCTTTTTGATTGGTTTAGTTTCATGCCCGCTTTTCCGGCCAGCTTTTTCTTTCTTCAACTGCCTGCCCTCCTTTTAAATTAAAACGTTAAAATATTCAAATCCTAATTTTTAAAAAACCGGTGTATAATCAGAAAAATCCAAAATAGATTTTTTCTGCCGGAATTTATATTATAATAACTTCAAATAATTTTTTGTAATTATTGGATATAGTAAAAATCCTCGGCAGGTAATGCTCCGCCAACTGAATTTGGATTTTGTTCGAACAATATATTCAGGTATTTTTCTGCCATTTCCTTCATTTCAAAACCGCTTACAAAAGTTATATTGCAGTAAGGAATGGCTTTCTTTGCAACCGCTTCTTTAAAAAGGCCGAACTTTTCCACCAGTTGTGAAGCAGCGTCCACATTTTCGTTTACGAAATCCGTTGAAGCCTGATATTCCTTTAAGAAATCATTTACGGCTTCAGGATGATTCTCAAGAAAATCTTTGTTTACTACCAGGACTCCGGTAACTACGCCGTTCCCGTCATTTAATACTTTCCATTCCTCATCAATATTTATTGCAATCCGCACCTTGTCGTTATTCATCATTACAGTTGTAACATAGGGCTGAGGAAGCATAGCTATGGCATTATCAGCCTCGCTTAATATTGCGGCTACTTCCGTAGCTTCTGTCTTATATTCAACCGTAACATCCTTTTCCGGATCAATACCATAAGAATTTAGCAGGTAATTTAGGGTATATTGGGGTGTAGTTCCGTATCCTGTGGAGTATATAGTCTTTCCTTTAAGATCTTCCACCTTTTCTATAGAAGTTCCGGTTTCAACTATATAAAGAACACCCAATGTATTTACTGCTGCAAGCTTAATCTGGCCCTTAGTCTTGTTGTAAAGTACCGATGCCAGATTGCAAGGTACGGCGGCGATATCAAAATCACCCTTTATAAGTCCTGCACTGATTTCATCGGCTTCTCCTGCAATAGTAAAATTATAATTATGAAGAGCATTGTTATTTTTGGCATCTTCCATAAGTTTTACCATACCTATTCCGGTAGGCCCTTTTAATGCGGCAACATTTATATTAAGTTTCTCTTTAGTTTCCTCATTTACTGAAATATTTTCATTATTTGTATCTGCTTCTTTATTTTCCTCATTATCAACATCTGTTTCTTTTGTATTATCTTTCTTGTTGTTATCTGTACTATCTTCAGTTTCGTTTACGACATTATTCTGATTTTTAACATCTTTAGAATCTTTTTGACAACCGGTAAATAAAAGGATTAGCAGTATGGTTGATAATACCATCATAAATACAAGTTTTACCCGGTTAGAAATTATCTTTTTTCCAATCATATTATGCCTCCGTTCCTATTTTTTTGAAAATATGGTTTTTACACTGACTCCCTTTAACATTCCCAGCTTGCCTGCAAGGGAGCTGATTACATCCTGTTCGGCATGGAGTACTATGCTTATAATACATATATTTTTCTCGCGAAAAGGAATTCCCATCCTGCCTATGATATGTTCACCGTATTCATGCAAAATTTCATTCAGCTTTTGCACCGAGTCCATATCTTCCACAATAATTCCTATGTGGGCAATCCTTTTATCCATTGTTTCACCTCCAAAAAAAACCCTATGCACAGGCTTTTTGGCCTGCCGGCATAGGGTATAATAATCAGGCTCATATAAGTTCCTTATACTTGGAGCTTCCCCCTAATATAAGGCTTATTTATAAAACTCCTATGCCTTTCTGTCAGGAAATCCTTCTAGATTGGCATAGTTATTCTAGCATTTTGTTAAATTTATGTCAATATTAATCAAAACTTAGTTATAAAAATATGTATAAACCGAAATTATTTAATCATACCTTAAACCGGTATCCAACTCCCCAAATAGTTTCGATATATTGGGGTTTGGAAGTATTGCTTTCAATTTTTTCACGAATTTTCTTTATATGCACGGTTACGGTAGCTATATCACCGATAGATTCCATATCCCAAATCTTCCTGAAGAGTTCTTCTTTGGTAAACACCCGGTTGGGGTTTTCGGCAAGAAAGGCCAGCAGATCAAATTCCTTAGTGGTAAAGATTTTTTCTTCACCATTAACAAAGACTCTTCTTGCTGTTTTATCAATCTTAAGACCCCGTATTTCTATAACCTCGTTTTCTTTTTGTCCGGAGCCGATTAACCGTTCATATCTTGCAAGATGGGCTTTGACTCTAGCTACCAGCTCACTGGGACTAAAGGGCTTGGTTATATAATCGTCAGCTCCCATACCTAAGCCTCGGATTTTGTCTATATCCTCTTTCTTGGCGGATACCATAATAACCGGGATGTTTTTCTCTTCCCTGATTCTCCTGCATATCTCAAAACCGTCCACATTAGGTAGCATTAAATCCAAGATTATCAGATTAAATTCTTCTTTTAGAGCCCGTTCTACCCCAATATCTCCCGTTGTTTCAACTTCAACTTGAAATCCGGATAGTTCCAGGTAATCTTTTTCAAGTTCAGCTATAGCTATTTCATCCTCAATAATTAGAATCTTTTTCATTTTAATCCTCCTGACTGGGATAAGGTATCCTGATTATCCGTACTGCTCTTTTTTAATGTAAAGCTGATAGTCGTTCCTTCATGCCTTCTACTGCAAGCCCAAATCTTTCCCGAATGATCTTCAATTATTTTTTTTGCTATGGCAAGCCCAAGGCCACTTCCTCCGGTTTTGGTACTTCTGGAAGCATCCGCCCTGTAGAAGCGATCAAATATATACGGCAAATCTTCTTTCGCAATACCCATTCCGTTGTCTTCTATATCTACCTGAACAAACTCACCTCTGTCATTTATGGTTATCTTCACTATGCCTTCAGGCTTGTCCATATATTTTACAGAATTTCCGATTATGTTATGAATAACCCTCTTTAACTGCTCCGCATCGGCAATTACCTTAACATCATTCTCCACAAAATTTTCGTAAATAACTTTTATATTTTTAACTTCAAGTTCCAGTTTCAGATCTTCTACACAGTCTTCAAAATAGTCATTAAGCCTGATGTTGGTAAAGGAATAGGGAATGGTGTTGCAGTCTATCCTGGTATAAAAAGCCAGTTCATCAACCAATACAGATATATCATTGGCTTTCATATATATGGTCTTAAGATATTTTTCCTGCTTTTCTTTAGTATCCGCAACACCATCCAAGAGTCCTTCCGAATATCCTTTAATGGCAGTAAGCGGTGTCTTTAAATCATGGGATATATTGCTGATTAATTCTTTAATATCTTCCTCATATTTAATCCGATCTTCAATCAGTTTCTTTAATCTTAGTCTCATATTCTCAAAGTCATCACAGAGCTGTCCGATTTCGTCATTCGAATCGGATGTTACGCAGTAATTAAGATCCCCTTCTTTAATGTGATGGGTAGCAATCCTTAAGACATTCAAGGGCTTAATTATACTTCTGTAAATCCAAAATATCAGCAATGATGCGGTAAAAAAAAGTATGATTATAAATGATATGGCGCTCTGAATGGCTACGGCTTTTATCTGCGGCATAAGTACATCCAGGTCTGTTATTACATAAATCGTACCCTTGCTGCCGTCTGTATACTCAAAATCCTGTACTTTGACCAAAAAAGGATTTTTTCCGCCCAGATAAATTCCTCCGTCAACTTCGGTGCTGCCGGTACCGTATTCGGGCAGAAGGCCGCTAATTATTTCAAACTTTTCTTTGTTTCCTATATATATAAACTCTTTTTCTTTACGAACTGCAAGAAAGGAATGTTTGGTCCTAAGCAAAGAATTAAGCTCTTCATAATAAGATGGATCACTTAATTTTTCGGGTATATTATGGGAATACAACTTAATCTCATTATATACGCCCCTGGTTATACGGTTAAAAATCTGTATAGGATTTGTAATTACCTGTATAGTCTTGGCCTCCACGTCATACGATGAATTGATGGAATACATCTGAAAACGCACAATTGTACCGGCCGTAACAGAAATTAAAACCATAGGCATGGCTATCATTATGAGAAATGCAATTATTAATCTGGACTTAAGTTTCATTTATCCACCTGTTTCTAATAAGGGCTTTCTCAGATTAGTATAACACAAACAGACCTATCTTGCATCTTAAGTAAATATAATATTTATAAAGTAATTATTAAGTTATTAATTTTTCAAATATACTTTCAGTTCCTCCGCCTTATCGGTTCTTTCCCATGTAAAATCAGCATCGTTTCTTCCGAAATGACCGTAAGCAGCCGTCTTTTTGAATATAGGCCTTCTAAGATCAAGCATTTTGATAATACCTGCAGGGCGAAGGTCAAAATGCTTTCTTACTATTTCAACCAGCTTATCATCAGGCAATTTGGATGTACCAAAGGTATCGATCATTACCGAAGTCGGCTCAGCAACACCTATGGCATAGGAAAGCTGAACTTCACAGCGTTTTGCCAGGCCTGCGGCTACAATATTTTTTGCCACATAACGGGCAGCATATGCCGCGGAACGGTCTACTTTTGTCGCATCTTTACCGGAAAACGCACCTCCGCCGTGCCTTGCATATCCTCCGTAAGTATCAACTATTATTTTTCTTCCGGTTAATCCGCTGTCACCGTGAGGCCCTCCTATAACAAACCTGCCGGTAGGATTAATATAGAATTTGGTTCTTTCATCCACAAGCTCTTTTGGAAGAACTTCGTCGAAAACATATTTCTTAATATCTTCCCTAAGCCTTTCCATTGTTACGTTTTCATCGTGCTGGGTTGACAAAACGACCGCATTAAGATGTACGGGTTTATTGTTTTCATCGTACTCAACCGTAACCTGCGCTTTGCCATCCGGTCTTAAATAATCAAGAATCTTTTCCTTTCTAACCTGGGAAAGCCTGCGGGTTAATTTATGAGCCAGAGAAATAGCAAAAGGCATATAATCTTCGGTTTCATCGGTTGCATATCCGAACATCATGCCCTGATCCCCTGCTCCGATGGAAGCAAGTTCATGATCGTCAGCTAAATTTTCCCTGATTTCCAAAGACTTGTCCACTCCCATAGCAATATCCTGAGACTGCTCATTAAGTGACACAATCACTCCACAGGTATTGGCATCAAAACCGTATTCCGATCTGTCATAGCCGATTTCACGAATAGTATCCCGTACTATTTTTTGAATATCTACATATCCCTTTGTAGTAATTTCACCCATAACAAGCACAAGCCCGGTTGTTATGGCAGTTTCACAGGCGACCCTGCTCATAGGATCCTGCTTAAGAAGTTCGTCCAATATGGCGTCTGATATTTGGTCGCAAATTTTATCCGGATGACCCTCGGTTACCGATTCAGATGTAAATAATCTTTTCATAATATTCCTCCGTTTTTAATATTTTTCATTGAATATAATTATTTGTGAGTAAGAGGGCTTAACGGTTAACAGCAAACAGATTTTGAATTATCTATTAAATAAAATTTTATTTAATAAAACAGGTCCGCAACAAGCGGACCGGATAATACAAAACCAATCCCTCTTATTGTTCGATTTCTCGCTCCGGTTGGCACCTTCCATACCAATGGGGTTGCCGTGGCTTCATCGAGCCTTGTCTCTCCGCCACTCTGAATAAGAGAAATTATAACCATATTCAATTATCTGTACTTAAGATAATATAACGTTATGTTTAACTAGTCAAGTATTTTTTCGACCATTTTTCCATTTAATTCTAATATTTTTCATTATATAGCAAAATTATTTTTTTGATTTTTATCTTTTTTGTACTAAATTTATAGATTTGTAAGAAATATTGCCTATATTTTGTATAGATGATTGACGTTTTAATACATATTTTATATACTTTTATTAAGTTTAAACAGCAATTTACTGTCAGCGCATCCGGTTTTGATGTAAAATTGCTTATATTTATAATATAAACTAAAAAGTTTATTATATAAACTGTAAGTTTTGCTCATCAAAAAATTTAGAAAGGAGCGCCAGTTATACATATCAATGGCATGTGAATCTCTATGAACACAGTAAAGATACTTACATCGCAAGCAGTTCCCGGTATGGTTGTTTCGGAAGACATATACACAAAAGATCTGCATCTTATAATTTCCAAAGGAACCGTCCTTACTGATAAAATTATCACGAGGCTGAATTTCTATTCCATAACCGATTTTTATATTTACTCCGATGAGAACCTGGTTAAAGTAGAAACAGATTATTTTGAAAATACCTTTTACACCGAGCTTAAAAAAAGCGAGTCTTTCAACCGTTTTTACCAGGCTTATCATAACAGTGCCAACCGTATAAAAGATTCCATGGACAGCATTATGGATAATCATAATGAATTTGATGCAGACAAATTATTGTCCGAAGTCCGAAATATATTGTACCATTGCAGCACAAATATAGAGCTTTTTCATATGCTCCATTGTATGAGAGAGTATGATGACACCACTTATATTCATAGTTTGAACGTAGCATTAATTTGTAATATTATCGGCAAATGGCTTAATTTCTCCTCGGAAGATCTTGAGGCTATTACCCTTGCAGGTCTGTTACATGATCTGGGTAAACTTTTTATCCCTAACGAAATAATTACAAAACCAAGTAAACTTAATGACTTTGAATTTTCCATGATAAAAACCCATACTATCAGAGGATATCAGATTCTAAAGAATAAGAAAATAGATGAAAGGGTTAAAAATGCCACCTTAATGCATCACGAAAGATGTGACGGCAGCGGATATCCAAACGGTTTATTAAGCCATGAGATAGACCCCTTTGCAAAATTGGTGGCGATTGCCGATGTATATGATGCCATGACCAGCGCTCGGGTTTACAGAGGACCTTTATGTCCTTTCGAAGTAATAAACCTTTTTGAAACGGAAGGTTATTTAAAATATGATACAAAATATATTTTAACCTTCCTGGAAGGAGTCGTTCAAACTTATATTAATAATACGGTACGACTAAACAACAAAATGGAAGGGCAAATAGTATTTATAAATAAGTTTGACCTTTCAAGGCCGGTAATTTTAAGCAACGGTCAATTCATAGATTTGTCAAAGCAACGAGATTTATATATAGAGGCATTGATCTGATATTTTTCTATTGCCGGCATGCCAGCTATATCAATTGCATAAAGGCAGTGCCTTTGTCAATACTTCTTCCTTAAAAGTACATATATCATTAAAAATAGGCTCTATAATAAATGTTGGGGTTTGTGAAACAGTTAGTTCACAACCCCATCT